>Ga0208592_1000339_pt1 | contig 14131 bp, 10 predicted proteins | sample LakMenE18May10ns_FD_150712 | JGI IMG/M metagenome (GOLD analysis project Ga0208592, IMG submission 150712) | Freshwater microbial communities from Lake Mendota, WI - 18MAY2010 deep hole epilimnion ns (SPAdes) | ecosystem: Environmental > Aquatic > Freshwater > Lentic | place: Lake Mendota...
TCTTGACTGAGGTTTACTAATTTCAAATGATTCGCACCACTCATGTTTCCTTTTTGTATGGTATTCAAGCAGCGTATGATTTGTTTCAATTGATGGTCGTAGAGGTCCACCAAATCATGACCTGTAATTAAATCAATGCAATCGCTTACCTGTGCATCAAATTCAGTTTTGGAGATGGATATGGATTCATTGGCAGAAAGGAGGGGATTTAAATAGTCATATCCTCGTTCACTTGTTTTGAAAACGTAATCATTCCAGAATGCTTCGGAGTCAATCATCCCATCACCAGATGTATAGTTTGAAACATTGCCTAAATGGCTTTCAGCACAATTGAGCAAGGAATAAAAGTTAGCATATTCGAGTGGTTTGAAGTAATACCAATCATAAACGGTGTATGTGTTATCACTATTTTTCTTCAATACAAAAAATTTAAAATCTTCTTCATTATTGTATGGGTATGATGCTTCATCCGTTTCGTTTGTGTTTCTGTGGAGAAGTACTGGATAGATGAATGCTGTTTTGTTCGGATTGGATATGAGTACATCGGAATAGGTAATTTCATTCCCAGCCCAAAAACCCCCATCGCTAGAAGTTCTTTGGTAATAGGCATTGTAGGTATAGTCACCTTGACTTGTCAGTTCATTTAATTTGGGCGTAATGTAGGTTTCGATGAGAATTTTGGACTCGGGATCTCCTTCTTCGTATGTATATTCATCCTTAGCGATGTCTCCTCCAAAATTATTTAAAATCCATTTTTCTTCATCGTACTGAATGCTAGAGCCATACGCTAATGCTTCGTTGTAAAAAGATTTGACCGCATCGAGCGAATCCGTAAAGCCATGTCTAAAATAGGAATACAAGTTCCAATCATTGCCAACACGTTCTAAATTCATTTGCTCTGACTCAAATTCAGTATAGGTACTTAAGTCATCTTCGGAGTAAACGGATACTTCGTCTTTTTTAATGGAAAGTAAACATATTTTGTCTTCGTTTTTACTGATAAGGATGGCTACAACATGATCAAATGGAATGTACTTTGGAAGGTTTTTGAGGATTCTTTTTGCTTGAGCGATTTTGGCTAAGGTGTATGTTTCATTTAGGAATTCCATCTTCGATAGTGCTTCATCTCTCCTTTGACTTAATAAATTGGAACTTAAACAGGTCGGGTCTAACTTTTGAATGGCTGATTCTGCCCAAGTGGAAAAGGCCACATCTTTATAAAATTGTTCCCAGAAGGAAAACCAAGATAAACGGCCATCATTTCCTTCTTGTGCATACAAAAATCGGCCTGTTGGTGCACTAAAGTGTTGTTCTAGAACCAGCGACTGAATGGAATTAGGATTTTTAATTTGAACATCCATCGAAGTTTCCGAGGAACTTATGCGAATGTTGCTGACATAAAATTCAAAATTCACCTTACCGAGCCCTTTATGGGTAGGTGTTACTACACTAAGGTAAATTGGGTATTCCTCCTCGTATCCTTCATATACAATACCGCCCATGACGTAACACGGCATCACACTTTCTGTATTCTCAGCTAATTTTTTGATGTTGTTTAGATACGCTTGATTTTCAAAATTTAAATTGTTCAGCTCCTTTTTGCTTCGTTTAGAAAGATTTTCCTTGATCCATTCATCAAGCTTTTGTTGTGCTTCCTTTACTTGTTCCTTGCATATAGGCTCTGTTATTTGAACGGATTCATCTGCAGTAATGAGAAAATGAATCGGTTGTTGAGCAAAACTAGAACCAATGCATACAAAGGTTAGAAGGAGAATGAGTTGTTTCATCGGTTGAAGGGTTAAAAAAGGAGGTGTTCAATTGATTTGTAAAGATGAATTTACGAATTAAATAAAAAAAGGAAACCAAATGGCTTCCTTTTTTTAAATATAATGGGTTTGAGCTTAACGATATAAGGTCGCTTTTACCGCTTTTACTAAGCGTTCCACATTTGGTAGGGCTTCATCGATCAAGGTCGGTGAGAAGGCAAAAGGCGTATCCGTCTGCGTGACACGTTGCACAGGTGCATCCAAATAATCGAATGCATAACGTTGCAAGTGGTAAGCAATTTCGGAGGAAATCGACGCTAACGGCCAAGATTCTTCCAATACCACGCAACGATTTGTTTTCTTAATGGATTCAACAATGGTTCCGTAGTCCAATGGACGAATGGTTCTTAAATCGATGATTTCAACGTGAATGTTTTCTTTTGCTAAAGCATCAGCCGCCTCTTCAGCTACTTTAATGATTTTTCCAAAAGTTACGATGGTGACATCTGTCCCTTTGCGAACTACATTTGCGACTCCAATTGGAATGATGTATTCTCCTTCAGGTACTTCCCCTTTGTCGCCATACATTTTTTCGGATTCTAAAAACACCACTGGATCATTATCTCTGATCGCAGCTTTCAATAATCCTTTTGCATCTGCAGGATTAGAGGGAGTAAGAACTTTCAATCCTGGTACGTGTGCGTAAAAAGCTTCGAAACTCTGAGAGTGTGTTGCGGCTAATTGACCAGCCGTACCATTTCCACCTCGAAAAACAATCGGACAAGAGTATTGTCCCCCAGACATTTGCAACATTTTTGCTGCAGAATTGATGATTTGATCCGCAGCCAAAATAGCAAAGTTCCAAGTCATGAATTCAACAATTGGACGAAGTCCGTTCATTGACGCACCCACTGCGATCCCAGCGAATCCAAGTTCGGCAATCGGTGTATCGATGACTCTTTTTGGACCAAATTCATCCAACATGCCTTGCGAAACTTTGTAAGCGCCATTATACTCGGCTACTTCTTCTCCAAGTAAAAATACGCGTTCATCACGACGCATTTCTTCAGACATTGCTTCCCTTAAGGCTTCTCTAAATTGTAATGTTTTCATAGTTCCAAAAATTTCGAATTGCAAAAGTATAAAAACCAGCTAATTCATTCATTATTTTATGCGACTTTTAATGACGCTATTTTCGATTTTGAGAATTTTTCTTCTGCATAGGATAAGTTCACTTCCAGAGACTTTTCTCCAGAGGATGGCAAATCAAACATCGCATCGGTCAGGATGGCTTCACAAATGGACCTTAATCCACGTGCTCCAAGTTGGAATTCATTCGCCTTCTTTACCATAAAGTCTAGAACTTCGTTGTCTATGCTTAGTTTCACTCCGTCCAATTCGAACAAACGCTTGTATTGTTTAATGAGTGCATTTTTAGGCTCGGTAAGAATGCGTTTTAAATCTGCATCTGATAAAGGCTCTAAGTAGGTGAGTACTGGAAAACGTCCAATCAATTCTGGGATTAATCCAAAGGCACGTACATCGCTTGGAGAAATGTATTTCAACAAAGAATCTTTTTCAATGACTTCTTCAGAGTCAGATGAAAATCCGATGGTTTGACGGTTTACCCGATTCGCAATTAATTTTTCGATTCCGTCGAAGGCACCTCCACAGATGAACAAAATGTTTTTCGTATCAATTTGAATCATTTTTTGTTCCGGATGCTTTCTGCCTCCTTGTGGTGGCACATTGACCGTTGCTCCTTCCAATAATTTAAGCAAAGCTTGCTGTACACCTTCTCCCGAAACGTCACGTGTAATGGAAGGATTGTCGTTTTTTCGCGCAATTTTATCAATTTCATCAATGAAAACGATGCCCATTTGTGTGCTTTCCACGTTGTAATCAGCTGCTTGAAGTAGGCGAGAAAGGATGCTTTCAACATCTTCGCCAACATAGCCAGCTTCAGTTAAAACAGTCGCATCGGCAATGCAGAAAGGTACATTAAGCAATTTAGCAATGGATTTAGCCAAAAGCGTTTTTCCGGTTCCTGTTCGACCAACTAAGATTACATTTGACTTTTCAATGTCTACCTCGTCAGATGTCGATTTATGTCCAAGTCGTTTGAAATGGTTATAAACCGCAACCGATAGAAATTTCTTCGCTTCATTTTGGCCAATCACATACTGATCTAAGTGCGCTTTGATTTCATGAGGTTTCATCAAGTTGATTTTCACCAACTCTAATTGCTCCTCTTTAGCGTTCTCACTGAGTTCTTCTTGTACAATTTTATTGGCTTGAGAAGCGCAATTATCGCAAATATGACCGGAAATTCCGGCAATAAGTATTCCAACTGCTGACCTTTCTGAGCCGCAAAATGAGCAAACTGCTTCTTTTTTAGCCATCTTTATTTTGGATTACGAAGCAAGACTTCATCAACCATTCCGTATGCTTTCGCCTCATCAGAAGTCATCCAATAATCGCGGTCAGAATCAGCCCATACTTTTTCGTAATCTTGTTTTGAATGTCGAGCGATGATGTCGTACAATTCCTTTTTCAATTTCTGAATTTCTCTTGCCGTGATTTCAATATCCGATGCTTGTCCTTGCGCTCCACCTAATGGTTGGTGAATCATCACTCTGGAATGTTTCAAGGCGCTTCTTTTTCCATCAGCTCCCGCACAAAGTAAAACCGCACCCATTGATGCTGCCATACCTGTACAAATGGTTGCTACGTCTGGTCGGATGTATTGCATCGTATCGTAAATCCCTAATCCTGCGTAAACAGAACCACCTGGGGAATTTAGATAGATTTGTATGTCTTTCTTCGCATCCACTGACTCCAGAAACAATAACTGGGCATTGATGATGTTTGCTACTTGATCATTGATTCCCGTACCTAAAAAGATGATGCGATCCATCATCAAACGAGAAAAGACGTCCATTTGTGTCATGTTCATTGGACGTTCTTCAATGATATAAGGTGTCAAAGAAGATTCAATATAATGATCGACCACCATACTGTTCAATCCAATATGTTTTGTTGCGTATTTGCGGAATTCGTTGCTATCCATTTTTGTTCATTTTAGACAACAAAGTTAAGGAAATTCGCGAAGTAGGTGTGAAATGTTTGCCCAAAAAAAAATCCCGATTTCTCGGGATTTTAAAATGTATGCTAAACAGGTTATTTCACAAGGTTTGTGAAAGTTGCTTCTGTTGATATTTTTAAGAATTCGCGGTCTTTCGCTGCTTTGTCTTTCATCGAAGGATTTTTAGAAATCGCTACTTTCAAATTGGAAACAGCAGCATCCACTCCTTCGCCTGAACGTGCAGAAATGATTGCTTTCAAATAAGCTGTTTCAGCTGTCTCACTAATTCCTGAAAGTGTTTTCTTAGCAACATCTAATTTACCAGCTAATACTTGAGCCAACGCTTTGTTGAAGCTATTCTCTGAGAAGGATGCGTCTGCAGCTGCGTATTTTCCATCCATGATATTTAAAACACCTTGATTGTAATTCACTGCTGTTTTCTGACTTGCATCACCTTTTGAATCAAATGCTGTTTTCGCTTGTCCAATTAATTTTTTAGCATTGGCACGATTTCCATCTAAAATAGCACTCGCTGCTAAATTATTTTTGGTAATGCCATTTTCCTTCAATGAACCTGCTTTTTCAAAGGAGCTTTTCGCCTCTGAGGTCTTGTTCAATTGAAAGCGTGCAGCTCCTAAATTAGTGTGTGTACGATAATCCGAAGCAAAGTTTGTCGCGGCAATACCGTAAATTCTTGCTTTCTCGTTTAGGTCAGTGGTCAATTTATTCGCTGTAAACAATAACTCTTCTACTGAAAGTTTATTTGGGTTATTGCTTGCTGCTGCTTTTAACTCATCGTCTGTTAATCCAAACTCAGTGTAGTTAACTACTATCATCGCACGACGGATTTTAGGGAAAACATCTTTGTCAAGTTCTGTGTAAGATTTACCAAGATTGATCATCTCTTTTTCACGTTGCTCTAGGTCCTTTGTCATCTCCAAAATACGAATGAAAAGGTTTTTGTCCGCTTCAGGAATCGTTGTTGAGGCAGCTAATTGAGTTTTGAATCCTTCAAAATCTTCTCCGAATTTATTCAACTTGTACATGCTTGTATCCGTGAATGCTTTTAAATTCGCTTTTTTCATCAACGCGATGATCGCTGTTCTGGTCGTTTTTGTACGATCATAAGAAAGGTTATCGTTTTTTGAAATTTCACCGTCTGGTGATGCGTAACCGTTTATTTCAATGGAATTGATTTTGATTTTTGGATTGGATTGTGCTGCTTGAACCCAAGCTACCAATGCCGTAACATCCATGTCTTTTAATTCGTTCGCACGTACATCTGCTTTTCCTTTTTCAAAATTGAATGTAGCTTCTGTCGTTTTATTAAATTGACGAACCAATGCATCCTCTTCGTAAAGAACCTTGAACGTTTTGTTCACTAAGTATGGCGTAATGATCGTTCCATCGGCAATTTTCAACTCGGGAAGAACGTCCTTTTCTTTTGTTTGTTTGTAGATTTTTCCAGTTACAACCAAATCCGCAGCTTCCATTTCAGGTAAATAAGGAATGGTTTGTTCGAAAGTAGCTGTTCCACCATTTTGAAAATTAATGGTTGTTCCGTTCTCTGTTACGTCTTCACCGTTCACATACCATGTTCCGATGGCATAAGAACCTAATTTTGGGGTAACTTCAGCTTTCGCTTTCTTTGACATCCCTTTTTCAGGAACATTCACGGTAATAGAGATTTTTACACTGTCACCATGCATTTCCAACGGATTTGGATTGACTGTATAAGTCATGTCTTTTACCAAATCACATGATGCTAAAAACATCATCCCGGTACCTAAATAGAATAAATTGCTTAAACGGAATAACTTCATAACTGAGTTTTTAATTTTTACAAATGTATGAAAGATTTCAGTAATTCGAAAATCAATGAATTAGGATGAAATGAATTGATAAAAAACATCTTTTTCCTGGACGATTTCTAGTAAAGGTTTTAGAACAAATTCCCTTGATTTGAAATGCAGATGAGGGATGTTTAATTCGTTTGTATGGATGAACTGGTCGTGGTAGAAAATGATGTCTAAATCGATGCACCGATCCTCGTATGTTTCTTTCAGTTTTACCCTCCCCATTTTGCCTTCAATTTTTTTGAGTGCGGCGAGCAATTCATGCGGTGTAAGTTGGGTAAAACAGGTGACGCATGCATTTAAAAATGAATTCGTTGATTCATAGCCCCAGGCATTTGACTCCATAAAACGAGAGATTCGGTCAATTTCTCCAATGGATTTTCTCATTTCGACTATGGCAACCCGAAGGTTTTGATCTTTATCTCCTAAGTTAGATCCTAAGGCAATGACAACATGGTATTTTTTTATTTCTTCCATTCGAAATGTTGGACCAACTCCATGAGGTCTTTTTTCAAGTAGTCTAATGTTGGTCGTAAAGAATCGTAGTTTGGTCGACAATTTAAAAGCACCTCAGCGCGCACAAAATGGGTGCTTGAATCCGTTAAGTAGAATTGAAAGTTTGTAGCAACATTTCCTTTCAACTCGAAAAAAGTACCGAAAACACGCTTGTTCGGCTGGATGATTTGCTCGAAGTTGATTTTATCGGCTTTGATTTTATGCTCATCTACTTTGTCATTTGCGAAATTGATGATCTCAGCAAGTGAATCTTTGCTTGGCAAGTTGATGTAATACATGAACAATGTGCCATTTAGTGGGCCTAAATCGATGGATTCTACACAATAATTCGATTGAGGGAATTCCACGTTGGATGGAGCATAGATGTTGGAAAGCTTCATGGAATAGGGACACCCACTCTTGTATACACGGTAACTGTGCTCCGGTAAGTTCATGCGCAAGTAAGTGGATGGCTTTGGCACAGGATTCTCATCCGAGCAAGCGAATAAAACGAATAGACATATCAGAAATGATGCGGTCAAACATTTATTCATGGCAGTATAATTTTAATGGTTTTCATTCGTTTCTTGTCCGACGATTCAACGATAAACTTGACTTTTTCAATGAAAACATATTCGTTGTTTTTTAAAATTCGTCCCGCATTCTCGAGCACCAATCCACCAATTGTTTCTGCTTCGCCTTTGACGGATTCGAATGCATCTTGATAGGTTTCTCCAATTATTTTGTACAAATCATTTAAAGAAGTCCTTCCCTCGAAAATGATGGTATGCTCATCCAATTTGGTGTAAGCGATTTCATGGTCGTCAAATTCGTCCGTAATATCTCCAACGATTTCCTCCAAAATGTCCTCCAGCGTTACAATTCCGCTCGCTCCACCATATTCATCTACAACGACAGCCATGTGCATGCGCATGCTTCTGAATTCTTGAAGTAAGTCGTTTATTTTTTTGTTTTCCGGAATAAAGAATGGTTTTCGAATAATGGACTTCCAGTCAAAAGCTGCGCCTTCATTTAAATGAGGAAGCAAATCTTTTATGTATAATATCCCGACAATATTATCTGGTGATTCTTCAAAGATGGGCATTCGAGAATATCCTGCTTCCAATACGGTTTGCATCACTTCTTCGAAACTTGATTCGGCATCGATTGCTTCCACTTCAATACGCGGAGACATGATTTGACTGGCCTCTGTTTTTCCAAATTTCACAATCCCTTCAAGGATTTTATGGTCTTCTTCCGAGCTGGATTCTTCTCTTGTAAGCGCGAGTGCTTGCTCCAATTCATCTTGGTTCACTTTTACAGAAGATTTGGATCGTTTTTGTATAAAATTGGTACCTCGTACCAGTGCGATTTTTAACCAAGAAACGGGTGGAACTGCACTAAGAAAGTAAAGTGGGTAGGACATCCATCTCACAACAATCATGTTGTTTCGAGCAGCAAATATTTTAGGCACCACTTCGCCAAGCAATAGAATTAAAAAGGTAATTCCAACCACTTCCAACAAAAACCGTTTCAGTTCAGTTCCTGCTTGAGGAGGATAGATATCATTTAAAATGAAAGTGGAAAGAATGACGATTCCAACATTCACAAAATTGTTGGTTATGAGAATAGTCGCCAGTAATTCTTTTGGCTTCGCAAGAAGGCTTAAGATGAGTTTGGAACGTGAGCTATTCTCCTTTTTCAAATCTTCGTTGTCCGCTGGACGCAAGGAGAAATAAGCGCTTTCAGAGCTTGACATCAGCGCTGAAATGAACAATAAGACCGCAATACAAAGAATGTAAACTACGGTAGTGGAATCAAATCCTACAGGAGATACTTTTGCTAATGTAATGAAACTGGGAGGCTCGATTAGGCTCATGATTAAAATGGTAAAGAATCTTCAATGTTGTTATCTAAACCGCTCATCGGTGTGGGATTTGCGGGCTTACCTTCTGAAGAGTAAGGGGCATTAGATCGCTCTCCTTGTTCACTGCGAGAAAGAATGGTTAAATCATCACCAACCACTTCGGTTGCATAGCGTGAATTCCCTTCTTTGTCCTGCCAAGAACGTTTTTTTAATTTTCCTTCGATGTAAACTTTGGTGCCTTTTCGGATGTACTTTTCAGCGATTTCAGCCAGTCCTCGCCATAATACAATGTCATGCCAGTCGGTTATTTCTTTGCGTTCCCCGGTTTGCTTGTCATTGTATATTTCTGATGTAGCAAGAGGAAAGGAGGCAACAACGGCTCCGTTTTCCAATCGTCTTACCTCTGGATCTTTTCCTAAGTTCCCGATTAAAATTACTTTATTGACACTTCCATTCATATGGGTAAAACTAAAGATTTACGTATCAATAATACTTATTTTTTTCTAAATGAACGTTTTTTTGCTGGTTTTGCTGCGTCGCTTTTCGAAATTTCAATGCATTCTTCTAATGTTAAATTCTCAGCAACGGTATCTTTCGGGAGTTTAAAATTGTCTTTTCCGATTTTCAGATAAGCACCGTAACGACCATTTAGCAATTGAACATCTGGACGATCATCGAAGCTTTTAATCAAGCGATTTGCTTCCACCTGCAATTTTTCCAAGTAAATTTCTAAAGCTCTCTCGTAGGTGATTGTCATAGGATCTTCACCCTTTGGAATCGATGCGAATATTTTTCCAACTTGAACGTAGGGCCCAAATCTTCCGTTGTTGACCTTCATGTCTTGCTCTTCATACTGTCCAACGACTCTTGGAAGTTGAAACAATTTTAATGCATCTTCAAGGGAAATGTTCCCGATGGATTGATTGCCTTGTAATGATGCAAATAAAGCCTTTTCGCCATCTGCTTTTTCATCTCCAACCTGTACCATTGGTCCAAAGCGACCAATTCGAACAATTACTTTTCTTCCTGACTCTGGATGCACGCCTAATTCACGTTCTCCAGTTGCACGTTCACTGTGTTCCAGGGTATCTTCAACCACTGCATGAAAAGGTTTGTAGAACGACTCCATCATTTGGGTCCATTCCAACCTTCCATGAGCGATTTCATCGAATTCAGCTTCCACTTTGGCGGTGAATTGATAATCCATGATTTGATCGAAATGTGCTTGCAAGTAATCTGTTACAACAATACCAATGTCCGTAGGGAAAAGTTTATTGCGGTCCTTTCCTGTTGTTTCAGATTTCTCTTCTTTGGAAATGCCTTCTTTGTTGAGTGTTAACAAACAGTATTTTCTTATTTCACCTTCACGCTCTTGCTTTTCAACATAGGTGCGCTTTTGAATGGTAGAAATAGTTGGTGCATAGGTAGATGGACGACCAATTCCTAGTTCTTCTAATTTTTTTACTAACGACGCTTCCACGTAACGTGAAGGAGGTCGAGTAAATCGTTCAACTGCCGTGCAAATGGATAAGTCAACCGTTTCATTTACAGTAACTTTTGGCAAAAGCCCATCGGTTTCCTCGTCTTGTTCCTCGTCCAGACTTGATTCCATGTAAACTTTCAAGAATCCGTCAAAAACGATCACTTCACCTTTTGCGCTAAAATAGTCGCTGGTTGGCAAGCCTCCGATTTTAACTGTTGTTCGTTCCAATTTGGCATGCGCCATTTGACTCGCAATGGATCGTTTCCAGATGAGTTCGTACAATCTTACTTCATCGCGCTCCGCAGAAACACTTGATTTCTCGAAGTCTGTTGGACGAATTGCCTCATGGGCTTCTTGTGCTCCTGAACTCTTGGTTGTATATTTTGTGGGCTTCGAATAATCGCTGCCGTAAAACTGTTCGATTGCTGCTTTTGCTCCGTTGATTGCCGTTTCGGATAAGTTAACGGAATCTGTTCTCATGTAAGTGATGTGTCCAGATTCATATAAGCGCTGTGCAACGCTCATTGTTTTCGTTACGGAAAAACCAAGTTTCAAACTAGCCTCTTGTTGTAAAGTAGATGTCGTAAAAGGTGCTGAAGGAGTTTTTGTACTCGGTTTTTGCTGCACATCCTCGACGAAAAATGAGGTGTTTTGACACATCTCAAGAAATGCCTGCGCATCTTTTTCGTGGTCTAAGTGTCGGTTCAATTCCGCTTTAAGTACGCCATTTTGTGCCGCAAAATTCCCATTTACTCGGAAGAATGGATTTACATTAAACGCCTCGATTTCTCGCTCACGTTCAACAATCAATCGAACGGCAACGGATTGAACGCGTCCGGCAGATAAACTTGGTCGAACTTTTTTCCAAAGAACTGGCGAAAGTTCAAATCCTACGATGCGGTCTAAAACACGACGTGCTTGTTGTGCATCAACTAATTCTTTATTGATTTTACGTGGGTTTTCAATGGCTTTTAATACCGCTGTTTTCGTAATTTCATTAAAGGTAATGCGATGGGTATCTTTTTTGGATAAATCCAATGTTTCAAATAAATGCCAAGAAATGGCCTCTCCTTCGCGGTCCTCATCGGTCGCTAGCCATACAACTTCCGCCGCTTTCGCTAATTTTTTAAGCTCGGCAACGACTTGTTTTTTGTCGGCGCTCACCTCGTAAAGTGGATTGAAATGATTGTCAATCTCGATTGCTAATCCTTTCTTAGTCAAATCCCTAACGTGACCAAAGCTTGATTTTACAATAAAATCTTTACCAAGATATGATTCAATAGTCTTTGCCTTTGCAGGGGACTCAACGATAACCAGATTTTTAGCCATAAGAAGAATTTAGGTGACAAATGTATATTGAAAACACGGCAAATAACAAGTTGTTCACTGCAAATTTTTTATTGGCCTATCCTTTAACCTATGGTTAAGAAAAATTTCACGAGAAAAAAAACTTATTCTTGGAAATTATGCCTGTCAATTTGTCATGCGGCTTAATTTGTCGTAAATTTGCCTCCCTACAAAATAGCTTACAATGGAATTTGAAAATAAAGTGATTGATGAATCGATGCAAGGAACAGCCATTGAATTGCAAAATCAAGGAGGCGAAGGAAAGAAAAAACTATACTTAGAAAGTTATGGTTGTCAAATGAATTTTTCAGACAGTGAAGTCGTGGCGTCAATCCTTGCAAAAGATGGATTCGAAACGACACGAAACATGGATGAGGCCGATGTGATCCTTTTAAATACTTGTTCCATTCGCGAAAATGCAGAGCAACGTGTTCGCAATCGTTTGACTGAATTTAAAATCAAAAAAGAAAACAATCCGGATTTGGTTGTCGGTGTACTTGGTTGTATGGCTGAACGACTAAAAAAGAATTTGCTGGAAGAAGAAAAACTAGTAGACTTAGTTGCTGGACCAGATGCCTACCGAGACTTGCCGAACTTGATTGAAGAAGTTGGAACTGGTCAAAAAGCAGTGAATGTGCTGCTTTCTCGCGACGAGACCTATGCAGACATTTCACCTGTGCGTTTAGATCAAGGTGGAATAGCAGCATTTGTAACGATCATGCGTGGATGTGATAACATGTGTTCCTTTTGCGTAGTACCATTCACACGTGGAAGGGAACGCTCCCGTGACCCGCATACCATTGTGGAAGAATGCAAGGATTTGTTTGGTCGCGGATACCGTGAAGTAACTTTGTTAGGACAAAACGTTGACTCCTATCGTTGGAATTTAAGTTCAAAGGGAGAAGTGAAAAATCCCGAAGAACCTACGACCAACTTTGCACAATTGATGGAAATGGTGGCCTTAGTTTCACCTGATTTACGCGTTCGCTTTAGCACATCGCATCCAAAAGATATGACGGATGACGTATTAGAGATCATGGCGAAACACGAAAATATTTGTCCATACATTCATTTGCCAGTACAATCGGGAAACACCGATGTTTTATACCGAATGAATCGTGGTTATTCACGTGAATGGTACATGGAACGCATTGATGCCATCAAGCGCTTAGTGCCTGATTGCGCCATTTCTACAGATGTGATTACAGGGTTTTGCGGCGAAACAGAAGAAGAGCATCAGGATACTCTTTCATTAATGGACTTTGTTCAATATGATTTTGCATACATGTTCAAGTATTCGGAACGACCAAAAACATTGGCGGAACGCAGATTTGATGATGACATTCCAGAAGAAGTGAAAGGCAGACGTTTGAATGAAATCATTGAAAAACAATTGGCATCTTCTTTGAAATCCAATCAAAAGCAAATCGGAACCGTTCAAAAAGTGTTAATCGAAGGAACATCAAAACGTTCGGAAGAACATTTATGTGGAAGAACGGGAAGAAATTCAATGGTGGTATTTCCAAGAGAAAATTATCAAAAAGCACAATATGTGATGGTGCGCATCGATGAATGTACTTCCGCTACGTTGATGGGGGAAGTCGTTTCGGTATGTTAATCTAAGTACAGATGAATATTCAACAAGTAAAACAACGTTTTGGCATCATTGGGAATTCTCCCATGTTAAACCGCGCTCTGGAAGTTGCCATGCAAGTTGCTCCAACGGATATTTCCGTGCTTGTCACAGGAGAAAGTGGAACAGGTAAGGAAATTGTCCCACAAGTTATCCATCAATTGAGTGCTCGTAAACATGGTGAATACATTGCGGTGAATTGCGGTGCAATTCCAGAAGGAACGATTGATTCTGAATTATTTGGGCATGAAAAAGGATCATTTACGGGAGCAAGTGGCAGTCGACAAGGTTATTTTGAAGTAGCAAATGGTGGCACCATCTTTTTAGATGAGGTAGCTGAATTACCCATGCAAACGCAAGTTCGTCTGTTGCGGGTCTTGGAAACAGGTGAATTTATTCGCGTTGGATCTTCAAAAGTGATAAAAACCAATGTTCGCGTAGTAGCTGCGACCAATGAAAACATGCAGCAAGCCATTCATTCGGGGAAATTTCGAGAGGACTTGTTTTACCGTTTAAGTACGGTTCCAATTCAACTTCCAGCGTTAAGAAACCGACAAGAAGACGTGCATTTGTTGTTTCGAAAATTTGCGAACGATTTC
>Ga0208592_1000340_pt1 | contig 14119 bp, 14 predicted proteins | sample LakMenE18May10ns_FD_150712 | JGI IMG/M metagenome (GOLD analysis project Ga0208592, IMG submission 150712) | Freshwater microbial communities from Lake Mendota, WI - 18MAY2010 deep hole epilimnion ns (SPAdes) | ecosystem: Environmental > Aquatic > Freshwater > Lentic | place: Lake Mendota...
TAACACCACTGAAAAAAACAGTGACATCAAAAAAATGATGAAAGATTTCATTCCTAGTAGTAGTTATTCGTAATAGTTAGTTTTAGCAGGCTAAATATAGCGCTAAATAAACGAACTTCCAACTAAAAGGTTGCCTATTTGATAGTTAAGAGAAAATCAGCAAGAAGAAATCCTAGAATTCAAACGACTCCATAAATTTTGTCGTGAAATTTCCTTTACAGAAATCTTCGTTTTGCATAAGTTTTTGATGAAATGGAATGGTCGTTTTTACACCGCCAATGACGTATTCATCTAAAGCCCGTTTCATTTTGGCGATCGCTTCTTCTCTCGTTTGAGCCACAACGATTAATTTGGATATCATAGAATCATAGTTCGGCGGAATGGTATAACCCGCATAGACATGTGCATCTATACGAACACCGTGACCTCCGGGACAATGGTAATCCGTAATTTTTCCGGGACTAGGCCTAAAATCCATATATGGGTCTTCTGCATTGATCCGGCATTGAATCGCATGCATTTGTGGATAATAATTCTTTCCTGAGATTTTTTGTCCAGCAGCAATTAAAATTTGTTCCTTAATCAAATCATAATTGATTACTTCTTCCGTGATGGTATGTTCTACTTGAATGCGCGTGTTCATCTCCATAAAATAGAAGTCGCGGTTTTTATCCACCAAGAATTCTACTGTTCCAACACCTTCGTATTTTACTGCCTTGGCTGCCTTAATGGCTGCATCACCCATGCGGTCGCGTAATTCGTCTGTCATGAATGGGGAAGGGGTCTCTTCGACCAATTTTTGGTGTCTACGTTGAATGGAACAATCGCGTTCAGATAAATGGCAAGCATTTCCATATTGATCTCCAGCAATTTGAATTTCAATGTGTCTTGGCTCTTCGATGAATTTCTCCATGTAGATGCCATCATTGCCAAATGCAGCACCTGCTTCTTGACGTGCTGAATCCCAAGCATCTTGAATGTCATCTTCTTTCCATACGATGCGCATTCCTTTTCCTCCACCTCCAGCAGTTGCTTTGAGGATGACTGGGTATTTGATTTCTTTGGCTACTTTCTTAGCATCAGCGACGTCTTTCAATAATCCAACTGATCCTGGAATACAAGGAACACCGGCTGCAATCATCGTTGCTTTTGCAGTGGCTTTATCACCCATCCCAGCGATTTGTTCCGGCAATGCTCCAATAAATTTGATGCCATGTTCTTGGCAAACGCGCGAAAATTTCTCGTTTTCTGATAAGAATCCGTAACCTGGATGAATCGCATCGGCATTTGTAATCTCTGCTGCGGCAATAATGTTTGGAATAGATAAGTAAGATTTCGCAGATACTGGTGGACCAATACAAACTGCTTCGTCCGCAAATCGGACAGGAAGACTATCCTTATCTGCCGTTGAATATACAGCAACTGTTTTAATACCCATTTCTTTACAGGTACGGATAACACGCATAGCGATTTCACCGCGGTTAGCGATTAGAATTTTCTTAAACATAGTGAAAGATTTTTTCAGCTATTATGCTGGATCTACTAAAAATAGTGGTTGATCATAATCTACTGGACTTGCATTATCTACAAGAACTTTAACAATTTTACCAGAAACTTCTGATTCAATTTCGTTGAATGTTTTCATTGCTTCAATGATGCAAACTTTATCACCTGCTTGAATCACGCTACCAACATTCACGAAAGCATCCTTGTCAGGGCTTGGTGTTCGGTAGAATGTTCCAATCATCGGAGATTTCACCGTAATGTATCGTGCTTCTTCGGCACTTTCAGCAGATGCTACAGGTGTTGCTGCTACCGGAGCGGCAGGAGCTGCAACTTGAGGCATGGCAACAGGAGCAGCAGCTTGAACATACACAGGCTGATCATTGGATGCATTTGCATTTTTAATAGCAATCTTAAATCCTTCGCTTTCAATCTCAATTTTCCCAATTCCTGATTTGGAAACAAGTTTAATGAGGTCTTTAATTTCTTCTAAATTCATAACAATGATTTGTTTTACAAAATTACTAATATTATGAGTTATAAGCCCATTTCAGATAAATAGCTCCCCAAGTAAATCCACCACCAAAGGCAGAAAGTATCAAGGTATCTCCTTTTTTCAATTGTTTTTCATAGTCCCACAAACATAATGGCAACGTTCCCGCAGTTGTGTTTCCGTATTTTTCAATGTTAATCATCACCTTTTCTTTGGACAATCCCATGCGATTAGCTGTCGCATCAATGATGCGTAAATTCGCTTGATGTGGAACCAACCATTGAACGTCGTCTGATGTCAACTGATTTTTTTCCATGATTTTTGCAGAAACATCCGCCATATTGGTCACTGCGAATTTAAAAACGCTTTGTCCTTCTTGCTTCACATAGTGCTGTCTGTTTTCCACTGTTTCAATGCTGGCAGGATGTAAAGATCCTCCGGCAGGCTGCACCAAGAATTCACGCCCCGATCCATCTGAGTGCAAAATAAAGTCTTGTAATCCAAGTCCTTCCGAATTGGGCTCCAATAAAACGGCACCTGCACCGTCACCAAAAATCACACAAGTTGTGCGATCTTGATAATCCACGATAGAGGTCATTTTATCGACTCCAACAACAATTACTTTTTTATATTTTCCGGTTTCAATAAATTGAGATCCTGTTGCCAATGCAAACAAAAACCCAGAACATGCTGCGTTGACATCAAACGACCAAGCATTTTTCATACCTGTTTTATCGCTTAATATGTTCGCTGTACTTGGGAATGGATGATCGGGAGTTACTGTACCACAAATCACCAAATCAATGTCCATAGGATCGATGCCTTTTTTCTCCAAGAGTTGTTTAACTGCAGCAGCAGCCATATCAGAAGAGGCTCCATTGCGCATAATGCGACGCTCCTTGATTCCTGTTCGGGAGGTAATCCATTCGTCAGAAGTATCGACTAGTTTAGAAAGATCTTCGTTACTTAAAATGTCTTCTGGAACATATCCCTGAACTGCTGTAATCGCTGCTGTTATTTTATTCATCTCTTAGTTAAATGCATCATTAATTTTCGTTGCCAGTCCTGAAGCGGCTACCTCATATGAATGTAACAACATGTTTTTAATCGCTATATCATTTGATATCCCATGTCCAATGATGGCATTTCCTTTGACACCTAAAATGGGTGTGCCACCGTAATTTTCGTAGTTAAAACGATCGAAGTAAGCGTCACGAATGCCGCGTTTTCGCATTAAGGTATAAATTCCTTCTGCTTCTTTCAGCACAATATTTCCTGTGAATCCATCGCAAACAATAACATCCGCAACTCCTGTGAATAAATCGCGTCCTTCAATGTTTCCTATAAAATGAACTTCGTCGGATTCAGACAATAACTTGTATGCTGCAATGGTTAATAGATTTCCCTTGGAGTCCTCTTCCCCAATGTTCAATAATGCCACTTTTGGATTTTCAACCCCGTGAACATATTTAGAATAAAGTGCTCCGAGAACGGCGAACTGATAAAGTACATCCGCCTTACAATCTGCATTCGAACCAACATCTAATAATATGGATTGAGAACCATCGAGTGCGGGAAGGGTAGAGGTAATGCATGGCCGAATGATTCCAGGAACAGTATTCAGTTTGTACATCGCACCCACTAACATTGCGCCGGTATTTCCTGTGCTAGCAAAAACATCTAAATTAGACTTTGAAAGCATATCAAAACCAACGGCAATTGAGCTATTTGGTTTCTTTGGAATGGCTCTTGTGGGGTGATCATGGTAGGTGATGACTTCAGGAGCATGGATGATTTCAAAACCATCGGATTCTCTTCCACGCAGTGAAAATTCAGTTCGAATTACTTCTTCATCACCAAGCAAAACAATGGTAACATCATTAGGCAAAACTTCTCTTGCCAATAATGCACCATCAATAGTTGCTTTGGGAGCGAAGTCGCCCCCTGAGATGTCTAGACCAATCCTCATTTAGGAAACGGGATGGATCCTTATTCTGCTACTGCTTCTTTTTCAGCAACTACTTTTCCTTTGTAGTATAACTTACCTTCATGCCAGTGTGCATGGTGGAATAAATGTGGCTGACCTGTTGTAGGGCATGTTGCCACTTGATGAGCAGTCGCTTTTTTATGCGTTCTACGTTTGTCACGTCTTGTTGTGGAAATTCTGCGTTTAGGATGCGCCATAACTATTTATTTATATCAATTTAAATTCTTTAATGCTGCCCATCGTGGGTCTATGTTGTCTTCTTTATCTTTTGATTCTTGTTGCGACATGTATTTTTCTAACAATTGCACCATTTCCTCATTGCATTCATTTTTTTTATGAGCAGACCGCGCTGGCAATGCGAGCATGATCATTTCATAAATGGACTGCTGAACCTCAATTTCGTAGCTTTCTCTTGGAATCACAATCAAATTTTCATCTTCTGATTCCTCGTCTCCAAACACATAGTAAACAGTCAAATCACCTTTGATTTTTTGACTCATTTCCTCATTGCATCTGGCACAAGGCATCGAAACAACTCCTTTGACTTCGAAACTTGCTACGAGCATGGTTTCTTTTTTCTCCAAGTTTAATTTCACTACTAATTTCCCGTCATCAACCAATGAATACGGCAAAGATTCAAAGAACGTTTTGTCTATTGCAAAATCGAAAAGATGCTGCCCTAGCTTCAATCCAACAAATGGTATCGTATAAGGACTAATCATATCGTTTTTACAATGAACAAAAATGAATCCGCGAAATTATAAAATTTATTTGGAATTTTAAAATTATATCAGTCGATCCGACTCTTTTTTTCCGCGCTCTTCCTTTGAAAATGGCAAAGGATTTGCATGAATTTGTTTGTTGAACTTTCTGTTTTTTAATATTTCAACCGCTAAATACATGGCACTTCTCATGGATTGTTCATTCGCCATGTTCTTTCCTGCGATGTCAAATGCTGTCCCATGATCAGGAGAAGTACGCACAATTGGAAGGTCAGCCGTAAAGTTCACCCCGTCATCAAATGCTAAGGCTTTAAAAGCTGTAAGTCCTTGATCGTGATACATTGCGAGGATTCCATCAAACTGGTTTTTCATATCAGAACCGAAGAATCCATCAGCTGGAAAGGGTCCAAAAGCCAAAACCCCTTTTGTTTTTGCTAGTTGAATTGCAGGGGAAATAATTTCTTGTTCCTCTGCGCCAAGTTTACCGTTTTCTCCTGCGTGAGGATTGAGTCCAAAAACAGCAATTCTTGGTTTAACAATGCCAAAATCTTTTTTTAACGATTGTTCGAATTTTTCAATTTTTAAAGCAATGCCATCCTTTGTTAAGGCTGAACTAACTTCCTTAATGGGAATATGTGTTGTCACCAGCGCCACTTTTAAGGTTGGGGAGACAAGAATCATCAATGCTTCAGGCACGCCAGACATATCCGCTAAGTATTCTGTGTGACCCGGGAATTGAAAACCAGCCTTTTGAATCGCATCTTTGCTAAAAGGACTTGTTACCAAAACATCAATTTTACCTTCCGATAAATCTTGTGTTGCTGCTTCAAGAGATTTGAACGCATAGGTTCCTCCCGTAACGTTTGCTTCGCCAATGGATAATTCCACATCCTCGTTCCATACGTTGATGACGTTTATTTTTTTAGCGATGACTTCACTTGCATTTTTACAAGAAGTATATTGAAAATCTTGTAAATCCAATTGCTTCTTGTAATACGAAAGCACTTTCGCTGAACCGTAAATCACCGGAGTGAAATCGCTTAAAATGCGGTTGTCTTTTAATGCTTTAATCGCTACTTCTGGACCGATTCCGTTTAGGTCTCCAAGGGTTATTCCAACCTTGTAAAGTTCCTTTGTTGAAGCGATTTCTTTTTGCGCACCTTGTTCTTTATCCATTATTTATAGCGGTTTTTCAAGAATTGATACAACAAACGAACTCCTGCTCCTGTTCCACCATCTCCTTTGTAATTTTCTTTTGAGTCCAACCATGCAGGACCGGCAATATCCATGTGAATATACGGAGCTTTCACGAAGTGCTCTAAAAATTTCCCTGCGGAAATCATTCCAGCATTTGGTCCACCGATGTTTTTCATGTCTGCGATTTTCGATTTCATGTGTGTTTTGTAGTCATCCCAGAAGGGAAAACGAACCACGCGTTCATGAACATCAAATCCAATTTTTTCCAAATCGTGGAAATAATCATCTCCCGCATTCCCCATGATGATGGTTGCTTCTGTTCCAATGGCACGCAATGCTGCTCCCGTTAGTGTTGCCGCATCAATGACAATTTCCGGGTCGTATTTTGCAGAATAAGCCAAAGCATCAGCTAAGATCATTCTGCCTTCTGCATCCGTGTTTAATACTTCAATGGTGGTGCCGTCAAACATGGTGATCACATCCCCAGGTGTGTAGGCATTTCCACCTGGACGATTATCCGTTGCGGGAATCAAGCCAACGATGTGAACGGGAAGTTTTTGTAACGCAGCAAAATAGATTACAGCTGCCATCGTTGCTCCACCGGCCATATCTCCTTTCATCGTATCCATGGATCCGGGAGTGGGTTTTAAACTAAGTCCACCAGTATCGTAAACAACACCTTTTCCTACTAGTACAATGGGTTTTTTATTGACCGCATTGCTCGGTTTGTATTCTGCAATCGTAAATGTTGGTGGATCAATAGATCCTTTATTTACTGCCAGTAATCCACCCATTTTTAAGGCTTCAATTTGCGCTTTACCTAACACTTGCACTTGAAAGCCGGCTTCTTGTCCTAATTGAGAAATGGCTTCTGCTAATTGTTCTGCAGTTAAATGGGAGACTGGAGTATTGACCATATCCCTCGTCCAACCAACCGCCTTTGCCATCGATGCCAACTCAGAAAGCTGGTCGTTTGACAAGCTTTTTGAAACATAAATATGTTGAAATTTATATGTTTTTGGTTTTGAAAAATGTTGGGTGAATCGATAGCTTGACAAAAGCAATCCTTCCGACAAGGCAAATAATGCTTCATTCGAAGTTCCATGCAATTCAACAGCCTCTTCTGATTCGAAAATCATTCCCTCAATCGTATTCCCTAGCACTCGAATTTCCTCCATTTTCTGATCCGCCTTGACAAGAAAAGTAAATCCAGTTGCGCTTTTGAAATAGTCGAATTTTTTATCACTCGACAGAAAAGCTGCACTAAGTTCTGCAGAAAGTCCTGCGATCTCCGATGCCTTGTTCTCAAGGATGAAAATTTGTGAAGGACAATGTTTCGCTTCTGTGGAATGTGTGATGTTAACCATGCTTCTAATTTTTACAAAGGTAGTAAGTTATCTTGCTCGCGAATGAAAAATATCAAGTCCGTAGTCATCTAAAAATCGTTCAATTGCTCGAGGTATCGGATATTCTTGGATTTCGTCCATTTGAATGACTTCCCCCAGGTCACTTTCAGTTGGAAGTCTAACGATAAAATGACACATCAAATGCTGGTGTGAAAGCACATGTTTGTATTCTTTCGATTCGAAGGAATGCGTGGTTTCATTCAAGTAATGTGATTTTTCTTCTTGGCTATTAAATTCCTTTAATGGAAATTGATATAGGTGTTGCCATATGTCTTTTTGCTCTCTTTTTTCAATGAAAATTTTGCCAGAGGAAGGCTGCATTATTTCAAAAACAAGGTAGCGTTTCCTAGCGGATTGTTTTTTCAATTTAACAGGTAGTTGTTCAACTGTTTTGGATTGAAAGGCGAGGCAATGAATGGAAATCGGACAAACGGAACAGTGTGCTTGGGTTGGTTTACAATGCAAAGCGCCAAATTCCATCATGGCTTGATTAAACAATCCGGGATTCTGTTGGTCTAGAAATTCGTTTGCCAAACGCTCAAAATCTTTTTTCCCCTGCGTGGAATTGATGGGCACCGACCAATTGTTTATCCGGCTTAACACACGAAACACATTTCCATCTAAAACCGCATGAGGCAAATCAAACGCAAATGAGGCGATCGCTGCCGCGGTATATGGACCTACTCCCTTCAGCGAAAGCAATCCTTCGTAGCTTGTTGGAAACGCTCCTTGATACACTTCCACGATTTGTTGAGCTGTTCGGTGTAAATTTCGTGCCCGACTGTAATACCCGAGTCCTTGCCATAAATTTAGAACGTCTTGTTCACTGGCCTGCGCCAAGTCAAATATGCTGGGAAAACGCTCAATGAATTTAAAGTAATACGCCATTCCTTGATCTACTCGGGTTTGCTGAAGGATGATTTCGCTCAACCATATGAAGTAGGGATTCTTCGTTTCTCTCCATGGCAGCGGTCTTTTATGGGCAAGATACCATGTGATTATTTCAGCCTGAATTTGACGCATGTAAAATTTTTAAGAAAAAAAAACACGAAAATTAACAATATAAAGTTTCTGTGATATACTTTTGCACCGCATTAAAAATCAATTAACATCAAGAAATATGACTAAAGCGGACATCGTAGCAGACATTGCAGTAGAAACAGGATTAGAAAGAAACGAAGCTCTAAGAGCCGTTGAGGCGTTTATGAATTCAATCAAAGCGTCGTTAGCGAAAGGAAATAATGTCTATTTGAGAGGGTTTGGCAGCTTCGTAGTGAAAGAACGCGCTCAAAAAACGGGTCGAAACATTTCAAAAAACACGACAATCATCATCCCAGCTCACAACATTCCATCTTTCAAACCATCAAAAGTTTTCATTGATGAAGTAAAGAATAAGGTAAGCGTGAAATAAGATTTCGTTATTTCAAAATTTTATTTAACTTTGCACTCCCTTTCTCAGGGGGTGCATTTTTTTTAGATTCAAATAACACTAAAATATATATTATGCCAAGCGGTAAAAAAAGAAAAAGACATAAAATGGCTACGCACAAGCGTAAAAAACGTCTTAGAAAAAATCGTCACAAGAAGAAGAAGTAATCACTTCTTAATTTGAGAAGAAAAGGGGGCTCATTGATTCTTTCAGTGAGCTTTCATTGTTTCATCCTGTAAACTTCTAATTGTGAACCTAGAACTCGTTGTCGATACCAGGTCAAATGGGATTTGGATCGCTTTGTTGCGGGACGGTAAGTTAATTGAACTCCATGAAGATCGTGGAAATTCAGACTTTGCTGTTGGCGACATCTATTTGGGAAGAGTACGTCGTGTGGTTCCTAGTTTGAATGCTGCTTTTGTTGATGTTGGTTATGAGAAAGATGCTTTTTTGCATTACCTTGATTTAGGTCCTCAATACCATACTCAAGCACGTTTTGTAAAAGAATCGATGCAAGGAAAGCAAAATGTTGCTGACTTGCAATACTTCAAACTAGAGAAAGACATTCAAAAAGACGGAAAAATCAGCAATGTGCTTTCTTCCTCGCAACCCATTTTGGTGCAAGTTGCGAAAGAACCTATTTCAACTAAGGGACCTCGTTTGTGTTCCGAAATTACGCTGGCAGGACGCTACCTCGTTCTCGTACCTTTTTCAGATAAAATATCTGTTAGTCAAAAAATCAAAGATTCTTCCGAAAAGGACCGCCTAAAGGACCTTATGGATCGGATCAAACCCAAAAATTTTGGCGTTATTATTCGAACAGTTGCCGAAAATAAGTCAACAACAGACTTAGAAACGGATTTACAAAATTTGTTGGAAAAATGGCGTGGAATGCATGCGAATTTAAAGGGGACACAACCTCCTCGCCGTGTATTAGGTGAATTGAATACAACCACTTCCATTCTTCGAGATTTATTGAATGGTAACTTTACCAATATACATGTCAATGATCCTGCTCTCGCTTTAGAGATGAAGGAATACATTTCTTCTATTGCACCAGGACGTGAGAAAATCGTTCGTAATTACGAAGGAAAAATTGACATTTTTGAACGTTTTGCCATCAATAAACAGATTAAAGCGTTGTTCGGTAAAAAAGTTCCGCTACCAAGTGGTGGTTACTTAATCATTGAGCATACTGAAGCAATGCACGTAATTGATGTCAATAGTGGTAACCGTAAAGGTGCTGACGGACAAGAATCGAATGCACTTGCAACAAATGTTGAAGCAGCAGAAGAAATTGCGCGTGTGTTACAACTGCGCGATATGGGTGGAATTGTTTGTGTTGATTTTATCGACATGCACGAAAAAGAAAACAACAAAATTCTCTTCGAAAAAATGAAGGAGTTTATGAAGTCTGATCGTGCAAAACACAACATGATTCCTCCTTCAAAGTTCGGTATCATTGAGATCACACGTCAACGCGTTCGTCCAGAAACGGATATCGAAACTTCAGAAACATGTCCAACATGTAACGGAAGTGGCGAAGTAACTGCAAGCATCCTTTTCTCGGAAGAAATTGAAAATAACTTGAGTTATTTATTGAACGACCGTAAAGAAAAAGGTGTCACTTTATTGGTTCACCCTTACTTGGAAGCATTCTTCAAAAAAGGAATCATCAGCAAACAATGGCGTTGGTTCTTTAAATACAAACAATGGATTCCGGTTCGAGGTTTGACTGCGCATCATTTATTGCAATATTCCTTTGTGAATAAATCAAACGAGGAAATTACCTTGTAATGAATTCGCCTGCTTTTTCACGGGAGCAAATCATTTTTAAATTAGAAGCCTTTTGTGCTTATCAGGAACGCTGCGCATCAGAGGTTCGAACGAAATTGGAACGTTTGGGCGCAGATGAATCCTTATCTATTGAAGTCATCAATTACCTTAAAGAAAACCGTTTTTTGGACGAAAAGCGCTTCGTTGAAGCATACGTTCAAGGGAAAATTCGCATCAAAAAGTGGGGTAGACAAAAAATTAAAGCAGCACTTTATCAAAAACGAATCGACGCTAAGTTAATCCAAGAAGGGATTTATGCCTTTATTTCCGATGAAGAATACCAGCTTGTTTTGGAATCGTTGATTGAACGAAAAAACCGTGAGCTTTCCACCGAAAAAAACCCACAAATAAAAAAGCAGAAACTGATGAGGTTCCTGCTTTCAAGAGGTTTTCAATACGATGAATTCTCTACCTTAAACCTAGATTAATTCGGTTTAATAATGGTTTGTGCTCCAGTTGTCCAGTTCGCTGGACCACCTGCCTCATATCCTTTTGACCCCAATTGGGTGAAATTCACTTTACCGTCTTTTAGTTTGTCCACATTCACAAACCAACAAGTAGGATAACCACGCACTGCAAATTGTTGTTGCAACATGCGGTTTTGCGTTTTAACTTCTTCCGTTTGAATATCAGCTCTTGGGAAATCTACTTCTACTAATACGACATTCGCTTGTGCCCATTTTTTAAATTCACTTTGTGTAAATACTTCTTTTTGAAGTTTTACACACCACCCACACCAATCAGAACCGGTGAAAAACAACATTAAAGGTTTGTTTTCCTTGTTCGCTACGTCAATGGCTTTGTTCAAATCAGTATGCCAAACAACATCTTCCTTTCCTCCTTTTTGGGCAAAAGAAGCAAGGCTTGTTAGAAATATGAGGGATAAAAAAGCAAGTGTTTTCATAAATAATTTTCTTTAAAATTAACAATATTTAGATGCTTAACCAAAAACCGTGCAAAAGTTTGACTTGATTTTTTTTTGGCGCTATTTTCAATAAAAACAATATATTCGTTTCCTAAAACCCAAGCATATGAGATTTCTATTACTACTACTATGTTTTATTCCAACCTTGCACTTTTTCGCACAAACACCTACACAAACAGTTCGCGGGAAAGCCTTTGATAGTGAGACAAACTTTCCATTGAATGGCGTGAAAGTTTCCATTGAAGTCGGAGATGGAAATACCTATCGCTCTATCTCAAATGAAGATGGTAACTGGGAAATTACGAAGGTTCCCGTAGGTAAATATGAATTAAATGCCGCATATAGCTTTTACGAAAGTAAATCGATGACCGTTGAATTGAGCTCGGGACGCGAATTAATCCTTCAAATTCCTTTGCAAGAAAAGATTTCTGAACAAAATGAAGTAAAAGTATTAACCAAGAAAAGAGGTGAGGTAATCAATGAAATGGCTTTGCTTTCTGCTCAGCAATTCAGCGTGGATGAAACCAATCGTTATCCAGGTTCGCGCATGGATCCAGCCCGCATGGCTTCAAATTTTGCCGGAGTAAATGGCGCAGATGATTCGCGAAATGACATCGTCGTTCGAGGAAATTCGCCATTAGGGGTGATTTACCGTGTGGAAGGAATTGACATACCAAACCCGAATCACTTTGCGATTGCGGGAAGTTCTGGAGGCCCCGTTTCCATTATCAATAATAAAATGTTAGGAAATTCAGACTTTTTCATGAGTGCTTTTCCGGCGGAATATGGGAACAGTACTTCTGGTGTATTCGACTTAAAATTGCGAAACGGAAACAACAAACAACACGAGTTTACCGGTCAGTTTGGCTTTCTTGGAACGGAATTCCTCGCGGAAGGACCACTATCGAAAAACGGAAAGTCCTCTTTCTTGGCAATGGGACGTTATTCAACGCTTTCCATGTTTCAATCATTGGGAATTCAAATTGGAACCTCCGCCATTCCAGTTTATGGCGATGGAGCATTCAAGTTCAATTGGCAATTGAAAAATGGCGGACAACTTTCCTTTTTTGGACTGGGGGGAGCAAGTGATATTGACATCATGATCTCCGATAAAACCGAGTATTCTCAAGAATTTTATGGAGAAGGAGACCGCGATCAGTATTTTGGAACTTCCATGTTCACGACCGGACTTAACTACAAGAAAACACTAAACGAAAAAACCTACATTTCTTCTACCCTAGCATTCTCACAGGAAGAACAGCATACCAATCACGACTATTTAAGAGGGAGAGAAGTAGATACCATAGCAAACAAAATCACATTCGATACCCTTTATGCGATGATGGCATACAAATACACCATCCGCAAACTTTCAAGTTACACGGCTGTAAATCACAAAATCAACAAGCAGCATTTAATCAAAGCTGGAATCATCTTGGATGTGATGAACATGAATTTTCTGGATTCTTGCTTGACTAATTTAGACGATGAAAACACTTGGAAAGTAAGATGGGATTACCAAGGAAATGCGGCCTTAATTCAACCTTTCGTGCAATGGAAATGGCGCATCAATGAAAACATGGACTTCTCCGCGGGACTTCATGCGCAATACTTTTCTTTGTCCAATAGCTTGAGTCCATTAGAACCACGCATTGGGTGGAAGTACCGCATGAAAGGAAACCAAGCCGTTTTTGCCGGCGGTGGATTGCATAGTCAAACACAACCATATTATACATACGCCTACAATGTCTTACCTAATCAGGCAACGAATGCCGCAAGCAACATGAATGTTGGATTCACCAAAAGTGTGCACACTGGATTGGGTTATGAGAAATCATTCAATCAAGGCTTTAATATTAAGTCGGAAGTATACTATCAACATTTATACGATGTGCCTGTTTCAAAAGCGCCTTCATCCTTCTCAATGATCAACGTTGGATCTGGTTTCTCTCGATTATTCCAAGATTCATTGCAGAACACAGGAACAGGATACAACTACGGACTGGAATTAACAGTTCAAAAGTACTTTGACAAAACCTTCTTCTTCTTGTTTACAGGATCCATCTTTGACTCCAAATATAAAGGAAGCGATAACATCGTTCGCAACACTTCGTACAATGGAAATTACGTGGTCAATTTATTGGCGGGAAAAGAATTTAAAATCAATGCGAAGAATACCATCGGGATTGGATTCAAGGTTACCAGAGCTGGCGGAAAACGCTACGGATTGGTTGATATTGCTGCAACAAACGCCGCAAAAGAAATCTTATTCTTGGATAGCGCCTTTAATGACTTTAAATTCAACGATTATTTCCGCATGGATTTAAAAATAAGTTGGAGAAAAAATGCGGAAAAAGTGACACATGAAATCGGTTTGGACCTAGTGAATTTATTAAATACGAGAAATTTACTTAGCTTGACCTATAACCCAGCAATTTTGCCATCGGATATTGCCAATCCGAATTACCAACCTTACAGCCAAAACACCCAATTAGGTTTCTTACCAATTTTCTACTACAAAATAGACTTTAAAGTGGCTAGAGGACAGTGAAATCTAAAGAACTGGGAATATTAATTGACAAACACCATTACTCAGAAAGCAGCAGTATTCTGAATTTTTA
>Ga0208592_1000344_pt1 | contig 14020 bp, 16 predicted proteins | sample LakMenE18May10ns_FD_150712 | JGI IMG/M metagenome (GOLD analysis project Ga0208592, IMG submission 150712) | Freshwater microbial communities from Lake Mendota, WI - 18MAY2010 deep hole epilimnion ns (SPAdes) | ecosystem: Environmental > Aquatic > Freshwater > Lentic | place: Lake Mendota...
GGGGAGGAGTGCCACAACGAGTGGGAAATTACCTTTGAGGAAATTCACCGAAACGGAGCTATTGCGTTTGGTATTTATAACTACGTTCGACATACGGGTGACCGCGATTACTTGAAACAATATGGCTTTCCCGTATTACTTGGAATTGCGCGATTCTGGACGCAACGTTTTAACTGGTCTGAAAGCAAAAATTCGTATGTGATGTTGGGTGTAACAGGTCCAAACGAATACGAAAACAACGTCAACAACAACTGGTATACGAATTACATTGCGCGTTGGTGCATTGATTATTGTTTGAAAATCAACGAAGAAATTGGAGGTTCCAATAACAAGTTGATTTCTGAGAAGGAGATCAAAGCCATGCGACACATTGTCGAAAATGTGTATTTCCCTGTTCTGGAAGGAACCAATATTTTCCTTCAACAAGATGGATTCATGGATAAAGAGCAATTATCGGCTAATGATTTACCGTTAACAGAGCGTCCAATTAACCAGCATTGGTCTTGGGACCGCATTCTTCGTTCAATCTTCATCAAACAAGCGGACGTTTTACAAGGATTGTACCTCTTCGAAGATCATTTTGATCTAGAAACCATTCGAGAAAACTTTGATTTTTATGAACCAAAAACGGTGCACGAATCCTCATTGTCTCCTTGTGTTCACGTGATTCTTGCGGCGAAAATTGGAAATTTGGCGAAAGCTTACGAGTTGTATTTAAGAACTTCTCGTTTGGATTTAGATGATTACAACCATGAAGCAGATGAAGGCCTCCACATTACAAGTATGGCAGGTACTTGGATGGCCGTTGTAGAAGGAATGGCAGGGGTTCGTGTCCATGAATCAGGTTTGGAAATCAATCCAAACATTCCTGAAGCTTGGCAATCGTACACATTCCGAATCCTATATCAAACAGTTCCTTTGGAAATCTCCATGGATAAACAACAGGTTTCTGTGAAAAACATCGGTACAAAAGAAGTTTCTTGCTCCGTTATGGGTCAAGTTGTTCAAATAAGTGCGGGAGAAGCATACCTTGCTAGCATTTAAGCGAGCCGCGAAAAATTGAGGTAGCACTCAATCTACGTTTAATTCGCCTTTTGCATAGATAAACAATTGTTTTCTTTTGGAAACTTCCTTCATGAAATATTGAAGCTGACCTTTCGTTTGAAACCGTTTCTTATGTTGTCCAAAAAGCAAGATGTTCCATACTTTACGGCCAAACGAAAGTTTTGGTAGAAATTCCTCGTCAATCCGCTCCAATTGCGACATCGTTTCGTGAATGCTGTCGTTTAAGCGCATTTTAACCAAATGTTGACGGATTTCCTCCGAGCGCTCATTGAATTTATGTAGGTGGTCTAAATCCAAACGCTTTGATTTTAAAATGCGCGTTGCTTGGAAATCAATGTCGTTGAATGCTTTGTATAATTCGTCAATAGTCATAATGAATGCAAAGAAACTTATTTTCGTTTAAAATAACCTAAAAATTCTTTATTTCCATCGCCACCAAGAATAGGGGAGTCGATGTATGCTTGCCATTCGAGTTGATTTCGTTCACACATGGATTTGATTGTTTCCAATAAAATGGGGTATTGTCGAACATCCTTCACAATTCCACCTTTGGATAGAAATGCACGGCCTAATTCAAACTGTGGTTTGATCAATAAGACAACATCCGCATTTGGTTTCAAAAATCGAATCACAAAAGGAATGACCTTTTCCAAGCTAATAAAAGAGACATCTACCACCAATCCATCGATTTCCTCGGTTATTTGTTTCTCCGTTAAATCGCGCGCATGTGTTTTTTCTAAGTTGATAACGCGCTCGTCTGTTTTGATGCGTTCATGCATTTGGTTTGATCCTACGTCCACGCCAAATACTTTTTTCGCTCCTTTTGATAAAAGCACTTCTGTAAATCCGCCAGTGCTTGCACCCAAATCGATGAAAACTTTATTTGTGCAATCAAATGACCATTCATCAATCGCTGCAACTAATTTTAAAGCGCCTTTCGATACCCAAGGAATTTCTTCCGAAATCAATTGAATTTCGGCATTCACCGGAACTTTTTTTCCTGGTTTGGAAATCAGTTTTCCATTGACCAAAACGCCAAATTTGGAAATGAGTTCCTCCGCTCTTACACGCGATGAAACCAATTTTCGTTCCATGATAATTTTGTCAATTCGTTCTTCTTCCATTATTGATAGGTATATAAGAGGCGTTCGTTCGCTCCCTCTAGTTGTAGGTAAATTTGTGAGCCAGATTCTTTTTTGTAGGCTAATTCGGATACATCAAAAACTAAGCGTAATTCTTTCCATTCTTTTTCCTCGGCAAAGGATGTTAAAGGGAAATGCACGATGTTTAAATGAATGTTGCGTATGGGCGGCAAGGATTTAGAAAGGACACTTTCTCCCGTTAAGGTAAATGCCGATGGATTTAATTCTGGATGCGCCTTCACCAGCAAGTGAAGTTGGTTTCCGAGGATTTTAGTGCTCTGAAGGATAAAAGGATCTTCCCCTTCTTTTTCCTTTTTGATTTCCTGAATAGTGGCTTTTTGTATTTCGACTTCTTGCATGACAGAATGATGTTGGTGTTTTTGACTGCCACAAGCAAAGAAAAAAAGGACGATGGGTGCTAAATAACGCATAATCTCGAGTTTTTTAGTTTGCGAGGGGTCAAAAATAATACCATTTCGCTAAAGTGTCCTATTTTTGTGCAAGCAATGAAAACAAAAACACTAAAAAAGAACAAAGTAAACGTCGTGACGTTGGGTTGTTCAAAAAATACCTACGATTCCGAAGTTATGATGGCGCAGCTAAAAGCGAATCATTTTGACGTCGAACACGAGTCAATGGAAGATGATGCCGAAATCGTTATCATCAATACATGTGGATTCATTGATAACGCTAAACAAGAATCAATTGATACCATTATTCGCTATGCGGAAGCAAAAGCAGAAGGATTGGTCGATAAAGTATATGTGACTGGTTGTTTGTCCGAACGCTACAAAGACGATTTGGAAAAAGAAATTCCGGAAGTAGATGCTTATTTTGGCACGAGGGATTTACCTCGTTTGCTCAAAACCTTGAAGGCTGATTACAAGCATGAATTGGTAGGTGAACGACTTTTAACTACACCCAACCATTATGCTTATTTTAAAATCGCGGAAGGTTGTGATCGTCCGTGTTCGTTTTGTGCGATTCCGATTATGCGTGGAAATCACCTTTCCACACCGATAGAGGACTTGGTATTGCAAGCTAAAAATCTTGCAGCAAAAGGAGTAAAGGAATTGATGTTAATCGCTCAGGATTTAACGTATTACGGATTAGATCTGTATAAAAAAAGAGCTTTGTCCGATTTGATTAAACGCCTTTCCGATGTGGAAGGAATCGAATGGATCCGATTGCATTACGCATATCCTTCAGGATTCCCTATGGATGTGTTGGATGTGATGAACGAACGAGACAATGTCTGTAAATACTTGGACATGCCTTTGCAACATGGTTCAACGAAAATTTTACAAGCCATGCGTCGTGGGATTACCCGCGAAAAAACGGAAGAACTGATTCAAACCATTCGTCAAAAAGTGCCGGGTATCGCTTTAAGAACAACCTTGATTGCTGGATATCCCGGTGAAACAGCAGCTGAATTCAAGGAGATGTATGAGTTCGTAGAGAAAAGTCGTTTTGACCGTTTAGGAATCTTTACTTACTCTCACGAAGAGAATACCCATGCGTATCAATTCACAGATGATGTTTCAGCAAAACTCAAAAAAAAACGTGCCGATGAAATCATGGAACTGCAGTCTGGAATTAGCTACGAATTGAATCAGCAGAAAGTTGGTAAGGAGTTCAAAGTGCTTTTCGATCGCGTGGAAGGTGATTACTTCATTGGTCGCACCGAATTTGATTCTCCTGAAGTGGACAATGAGGTGTTAATCAAGAAATCAGAGTCTTTTGTTCGATTAGGGGATTTTGAGCGTATTTTAATTACTAGTGCGGATCATTATGATTTGTACGGACAAGTGGTGAAATAAACATGCATTCATTAAAAAAGACATTAGCATTCGTTCTCCTTATTCTGTGGATGGTGCTTCCATCCTGCAATACGGATCGCACGGCAGAGAATGAGCGCTTGAACTTGGTGTCAAGATCCTTTCATGAACCACAACTTTCTTCGAAGCAGAAGGATGTTCAATTAAATACCATTCGTTTAAATTACCCTAAATTCCTATCTAAGCCATTTAATTCCTTGATCCTTGATTTGGTGAAAAAAGACACCATTGGGGTCTTCTGTGCAGAACAGGAATACTTAGATATTTCTTATCAAGTCGAACATTACAGCAAAAGCTTGCTATGCATGTCTAAGTTCGTGAAAGTAACGTGTCCCATGGGAAACAAAGATTTTCAATTCAAGGAAGTCCAGACTTATTTCTTAAAGAACGATTCCATTTTTACCGTCACATTCGAGCCGCATGCGGATTTCAAACGAAACATCACATCTCGCTTAGAGAACCGAATTCAGCGTCGTTGTACAAAACCAGATTTGAATCGCATCGACATCGTATTGCGTAAAGGATCCTTTTTCGTCCATGTTCCTTACGATTACCCACTTTGCGACACCTTGATGCCTTTTACTTTTGGTAAAAACACAGTGAAAGTAAAGTCCTTAAATTCGATTAAGTAGTTACATGAATTAATCCTCACTATTCAGTTTGTCTTGCTGTAGAAGGAGGTTAGAACGCTCTTCGGTTTTAAGTTTTTGTCGTCTGAAAAAACCAAATATTACTTTTCCAATTAAGTAAATAATGATGTGTAATCCAGTTGCAATTGTAACTAGGATGCTATACATGCCTCCGTTTGAATGGTTTCCATCGTTCATTTGCCAATAAGCATTGACAAAATAGCTTAGAAAAATAATGCCATGAAAATATTTCCATCCAATCGGTGGTTTTGAATAGAGCATAACGAGGCCAAAAAGGATTCCCATTCCCCAGAAATAAAGCAAGTCTTCGTTCATGATTTAAATGTACCATAAATTCTTATCAGCTTGGACAGAATTATTGAAGTGCCATAAAATTCTTATCTTCGTCAAAACTTCGATATGCGTGTGTATTTAGATAATGCAGCGACAACTCCGGTCGCTCCTGAAGTGGTAGAAGCCATGATTCCTGTTTTAAGAGAAACCTTTGGTAATCCTTCTTCTACTCATTCGTTTGGACGAAATGCAAAAGCATTGTTGGAAACGTCTCGTCGAACGGTCGCAAAGCACATAAATTGTGCTCCTTCAGAGATTATCTTTACTTCGGGCGGAACAGAAGCGGACAACATGGCCATTCATTCGGCGGTTACACAACTAGGAGTCAAACGCATCATTACAAGCGCAATCGAACACCATGCTGTCGGACATACGGCAGATGCCATTTCCCTGCATGAAAAAATTGAATTGGTTCTGGTTAACTTGGACTCAAAAGGAAATGTTGATTTAGCACATTTGGAATCCTTGCTAAAGGAAAATAAACCAACCTTGGTCTCATTAATGCACGCCAATAATGAGATTGCAACTATGATTCCCTTGAAAAAGGTGGCGGATTTATGTCATCAGTACAACGCATATTTTCATTCAGACACCGTTCAAACGATGGCTCACTTTGCCTTCGACTTAAAGGAAATAGACATAGACTTCATCACATGTGCAGCGCATAAATTCCATGGTCCAAAAGGAGTAGGATTTTTATATGTGAACAAGAAAACCAAAGTTTCTTCGTTTATCCATGGTGGTGCTCAAGAAAGAGGCTTGCGTGGAGGAACAGAAAACATCGCTGGGATTGTTGGTTTAGCAAAGGCAATGGACTTAGCATACGAAGATTTGGAAGGGCATCAAAAACATGTTTATGAATTGAAGTCGTTCATGATCCAAGAATTGAAAACAATGTTTCCAACGGTTGCGTTTCATGGAGAAACAGCTTTCGATAAAGCGCTATACACAGTGCTCAATGTTTGCTTACCTGCAACGGATAAAACAAGCATGTTGCTGTTTACCTTGGATTTAAAAGGTGTCGCAGTGAGTGGAGGAAGTGCTTGTACTTCTGGCGCAACAAAAGGTTCTCACGTCTTGGAGGGTATTGGTGCGGATATGTCTCGTCCAAATGTTCGCTTCTCTTTTTCACGTTACACCACTAAAGAAGAAATCGAATATGCGTTGTTGCAATTGCAGAGAGCATACGAACAAAACCTGAGTTAGAAACAGCCATAAGGCATGCAGAAAAGGAACGTCTTATTCCTATCAAGTTGGTATCCGAATCGGATAAAACCTACCCATGGGAATTTTGTGTTTCAACATGCATTTGCTTCTGCAAAATTCAACCATGTTCATTTGATTTATGTTTGTTTGGATGAAAGCCTTAAACAGGGCCAAGAACTTGTTTATTCCAGCGAACCTTTTCCAACAAGCATCATCTATCTTTCCAAATCTCGTATCCCGATTATAGGTTCTGTTTGGAATTACTTGCGCATCCTATTATGCTACCTTCGCTACCTTAAAAAGTTGAAAAAAGATGGATTCCATCCGGACATCGTTCATGCGAATGTGGTTTATCCAATTGGATTTGTCGCATGGTTGGTGAAGAAAATCCACCACATTCCGTACGTCATTACAGAGCATTGGACGGTTTACCATCATTCTGCACAAGCAAAGTTGGGTTTTTGGCAACGCAAGATGACCATTTTTTCAGCGAATCGTGCAGCAAGCATCTTGCCGGTCAGTGAAAATCTAGCTCAGGCCATGCGATCGTTTGGCATCAATAGCGAAATGAAAGTGGTTTATAATTCCATTGACACCGATGTTTTTGTGCCAAAAGAGAAAATAAAAAACAAGGGCATTCAGTTGGTTCATGTTTCATCTCTGGATCCAATTCAGAAAAACCCACTTTTGCTGCTAGAAGCATTTCAACAAATTCTACTTACGCACCCGAATGCGCAACTAAACATCATCAGTGATGGTGATTTCCATTTTTTTCAACCAGAAATTCAGCGTCTCGGTATAAGCGATCAGGTGATCTTTCATGGCATCAAGGATGCGAAAGGCATTGCTCAACTTCTTCAACAAGCAAACTTGTTTGTTCTGACAAGTCGTTTCGAGAATTTGCCCTGTGTATTGATTGAAGCACGTTCCTGTGGCGTTCCTGTCGTTTCCACAAACGTTGGCGGCATCGATGAAATCATCCAAGCAAACGATGGTGTTTTGATTCCCTCGGAGGACCTCGGAGCGCTTGTTGCCGCAATAAATCAGCAAATTGAACGTTTGTCAAGCTATCAGTCGGACGACATGCACAAAAGAGCCTCAGAATTATTTAGTTACAACGCCATTGGAAAAGAGTTTACACAGATTTACGAATCCATTTTGACGGAACATGCTTCGTAAAATACTCGGTAATTTTGGTGTTAGGCTATTGACTGCGGTCCTCAATCTTCTGATTGCAGTGATCGTTTCTCAATACATTGGAGCATCTGGAAAAGGGGAACAGAGCCTTGTTCTAACCATGATTGCTTTAATCACCATCTTTGACAACATGGTTGGTGGTGCATCCATCGTTTATTTAGCAAATAAACTCCGAATAAAAGAGCTTTTCATCGCCTCTTATTTATGGACGATTTTTGTAGGAGTCTTAACGTTTTTCCTGCTTGTATTCGTCGATTTAATTCCGACCAAATTCATTCTTTCCGTTGTGCTTTTGAGCACCATGTCATCCGTTATTTCCATTCATAGCTCCGTACTTCTGGGCAAAGAAAATTTAAGGCATTTTAACTTGTTGAGCTTTTTAATTCCCGTACTTACATTTGGGAGTTTGTGTGTTCAGTTCCTGTTGAATTGGGATCGCACTGTGGATGCTTATGTCAATGCCTTGTTTTTTGCTTATGGTTTCACTTTGCTTGAGAGCATTTTGTTCATTCGTCCAATAGTAAAAAACGAAGCTGCTTATGATTGGAGTCAAACCTGGCCGACTTTCAAATCGTTGATTTATTATGGTTTTCAAAATCAATTGGCGCATGTTTTTCAATTGCTAAGTTTTCGAATCAGCTATTTCTTTTTAGAAAAGGATTGTGGAACCGCTCAAGTTGGTATTTATTCCAATGCCGTCTCCGTGATTGAGTCCATTTGGATGATTTCCACGAGTATTTCCTTGTGGCAATATGCAACCATTTCTAATTCCAAGGATGTCAATTACACAAAGAAAATCACGGAGCAATTGACGAAGTATGGCTTGTTAATTGCCTTTGTAGGCTTGTTCATTCTGGTCATGATTCCAAGTGCGTTTTTTTCTTGGTTATTCGGCAAAGAATTCAACGAATTGAACCAATTGTTTTGGTATTTAGCACCGGGTATCTGGGTGTTTAATTATGCTTTGATCATTGGGCATTATTTTTCTGGACATGGAAAGTACTATGTGAATGCGATCGCATCTGGGCTTGGGTTGATTGTAACCTGTATTGCGGCCTATTATTTCATTCCTCTACTGAAAATTCAAGGAGCTGCAGTTACGGCAAGTATTTCTTATTTCGTTACTTCTTTGGTGGTGATTCTTTATTTTCGAAAAGAAGGCGCTACCTTTGTGGTATTCCCAAGCATATCCGAGTTAAAATCAAATCTCGGTCAATTGAAGCAACATTTATCAAAGCGCAGCTAGCACATGAGTAAGTTCCGTAAGTTTTTTAAGGCCGTCAAATTAATCATCCGAAAACCGTATTTGTTGAATAATGTGTTAAACGATGAATCCGTTTTAAAAGAAGATTTCCAAGGTGCATTTCCTGGGCTTGCGTTAAAACAAATTCGTTTGTTGGACTTAATGAAAAGCGAAGAAGTAATCGTTGCACCCTATGCCTTTCTTTCCGGATCATCCTTAGCAACCGATTTTGCGTTGTTGCAATTATTGTGTCGACAATACCAGGTGAAAGATTATTTAGAGATTGGAACATGGAGAGGGGAAAGTGCGGCAAATGTTGCTCCTTATGTCGATTCTGTTTACACGTTTAACTTGGGTGATGACCAGTTGTTGGAACTTGGACTTGAAAAAAACTATGTCGATTCACACCGGTTTTTCTCCAAAAAAGTCGAAAACATTCACCATGTTTTTGGTGATTCTCAAACGTATAACTTCGCTCAATTAAATAAAACATTTGACTTAATTTTCATCGATGGTGACCATTCAACGGATGCTGTTTACCGCGACACAAAAAAAATGCTTTCTTACCTCAAAGGCAGTAAGTCTATCCTTGTATGGCACGATGCTAAAAAAGATACGGAGTACCCAAGATTTGATGTTTTAACGGGAATTTATCGTGCCTTACCAAAAGAAATGCATGCACATGTTTACTTGGTTGAAAACAGCCTGTGTGCAGTTTATTTGCCTTTTGATGTGGCATCGGAGTCCATTGAGTTGAACCGTTTGCCTCGCGGTTCTTTTGAACTAGCTTTGAAATACAAATCGGTAAACTAAGCTCACTTAAAGCTGAATTTACGCTGCATTAAATAACTGATGGTTACGACAACGCAGGATGCGAAAACATTCGCTATCGATGGAAAAACACCCAGTCCTAATACCAAGATTTTTAAAAGTCCCCAGTTCGTGGTAGAAGTAATGATGGCACTTAATCCATAACGTAAGAATTGAGATCTGCCACGCAATTGACTTTCCGTAAACACAACATAGCGCATCAAGAGAAAGCCAATGATAAAGGAAATGCATGCACATATCAGCGAGCTAAGCGTTAAGGCGGAAAGGGTTTTTGTCTCCATGCCAAACGGTAAATTTGACAAGGTGAAATCTTGTTTCTGGAAAATAAATTGAAAGAAGACAAAGAATAAGACCCAACTAAGCACCAAATTTCCTGTCCCGCAAGCAGCGTAATAGTAGGTGGTCTTGTCAAGAAATCGCCTGACAAGCGGATAGAAAAAATCCAAAACTTTGTGAATGAAAAGTACCATTATGCGTTAAATTCAATTTCATATCCCGTATGCCTTCTGATATTGATGACTTTATGGTCGTCGAAATACAAGTATTGGCCACGAATTCCACTTAGTTTCCCTGAGATACATGCTTCTTTGTCGAAGGTCATGGATTGAACTTTACTTGGATAATTCATTACCGGATAGTTAAAAGTAAGAATTTCATCGTTTTCGAGCCAATATTGGGCTAAATCCGCCGGTAATTCGTCGCAAACTTGCCATTTTTCTTCGATTAAATCTATGGTTTCGTCTTGCATGTTGCGCAACATATTCTGCCAATTCGTTTTGTCTGCATAGAAATCCTTTAATGCCACCTCAATGACTCCAGCTAAATAACGGTTTGGAACTTCAGCCAATAAAATCGCCTTTCCAGCTCCTTGGTCAATCCACCGTGTTGGAATTTGAGTGGACCTCGTTACTCCAACTTTCACAATGTCGGTTGCGGCAAGGTAAACATAGTGCGGTTGATTGTGGTTCTTTAATTCGTATTCAATGTCACGTCCTTTCCCTAAATGTGCTTCACACAATTCGGGATGTAAAATGCATGGACTCGCTTCGGCTGCCGTACTAAAGCAAGAAAAACAAAATCCTTCTCCAAAAGACTTTTTTGTGCGCTTTTGGCAAGTTCGACATGTGATGACTCCTGTCCAACTGAGCTCAATCTCTTGACCGATGTAATCATTTAAACAGGTGTTTTCTGGTTCTGTAGCCAAGTAATATTGAACCGTGTCCAAATGCTTGGTGTGCATTTTTTCTAATGTGAATTTCATTCCTCCGGTAGGATTTCCATTTTTGTCGCAAAATGGTAGCAATAATCCCTTAAATCCTCGCTAATCAAATGTTCTCCCGTTGCTTTTTCAAACGTATCTGCCATCGTGAGTAAGGTCTGATGAAAGAATTGTTTCATCTCTTCTATGCTCATGTCTTTTGTCCATAAGTCAATTTTCATCGTGTTTTTCTCCTTTGGATCCCAAATAGATAATAAAAAAGCGGAAGCTTCTGCATTGGAAACATTGGTGTCAATGGCACTCCATTTAATGGCTGCTGGAATTTGATTGGCATCTAATCCAACGCTGAGAATGATGTCTGATTTTTTTGTGATTTGATCGCTCATAATTAGTTGACTTGATATTTTTGAAGGATTTTATTATACGGGATGTTGACCAATTCCTTCGGGCTTACATCGTTGTTTTCCATGTATTGTTTGACAATTTGATAACCTAGAAATCGTCCCATTCTGTCTGGACTTTCTTTTGGGAGTCCTGTAGTGAAAGGTCCCTCGTGGAGCAAATTCATGCGGGTTTCTTCATCGGTTTTAAATAACAATTCCTCGTCCACCAAATAAGTCCAAAATGCCTTTTCACTGGCAACGGCCCAATCGAAATCTTTTTTAGAATAACGAACGATTTGCGCCTCTGATAATTCAGGTAGGCAAATATGGGTTAGAAACAGCATTTTCCCCCAACGAATCATTTCGCTGGCATAGTTTTCTGTTGTTTCTTCTATTCCGTGTGAACTAATCCAAACCAATAGGACATCTGAACTAACGAAAGATGGTTGCATGGCTTCTTTTATCCAGCCATAAAATTGGGATGGAGGTAAAGCTTGTACCAGTTTGTCTTTCGGACCAAGGTAGCGCTCTTCACCAATCGCAATGGATTTATTTGAGCAATAGGCACTTGCGGCAAAACGGCTATTGATGAAATAGATGGATTTTGGTTTTTTCCATTTTGGTAAAAAGTAGGACAAACGTTTGAATCCGTTCAGTAATTGTTGACTCGTTTCCTTTCTCCATTTACCTTTTTGTTGAATTTTATTCTCCAACGAAACGATGTATGGATTGCTATAAAATCGGTCAATTCCATTTCTAAATGCAGTGTCAGAGGCCAAGGAAACTTCGATGGCATAAGAGAATGCGTATTGAAAGAGTTCGGGGTCCTTCTTTTTTAAATCCATGAAAAGGACATCTCGTTGGTTCCAACTTGCGTGGTATGCCATGGAATCCAGGTGAATAAAATCGATGGATAATGGAACTTCATCGACGTTTACCTCGTAAGTGTTCGAGGAACAGGAAGCAAAGATGAAAATGACTAATCCAAAAAGGCTAGTTAGGAATCGAAAGTGTTTCACGATAATTCTTATTTTTGCTCAAAATTAACACTTAAAACAGAATCACATGAGATCAATTTCAATCAAACGATTAGCAAGCGCCATTTTTTCGATTTTTTTGACTTATGGAATCCAAGCGCAAACGGTCGGTGATAAATCCCTACAAGCAGGAATGGTTGGTGGAGTAGGTGTAAGCATGTTGAAAATGGGTACCAATTATCTTTCAGCGAATGGGGTAGGAGCAACATTTACCGTGGGGACAAATTTCACGAAGGCTTTTAAAGAAAGCAAGAACCTAGCTTATACCTTCGGATTGGAATTTGACATTGAAAACTTAAAGTTCAAAAAGGAAGATGCAAATGTATTTTACCGTTACACGGATAAGGTCATAAAAAGTCAGAAAGAAACAGTTGCGACAACCGATAAATATTTTTTAATGAGTGAGCGCACGTATAATCCGGTATACATCAGTCTGCCCATTTACTTGAATTTCAGAACAGAATTCATAGGTGATTTTCGATACTTTGCCAATTTCGGCTTGCGAAATCGCTTTTTAGTATCCAATAAAATCAACGATACGGGTTTTTCGCTTGATAATCTGAATGATCCACTCGCATTGTGGAAAAATCAAGATAACATTGATATGTCTTCCAAAGGAGAGTTATTCATTTTTAATTCTAACATTGGTTTTTCCGCAGGAGCAGAATGGAATTTTGCAGGAACGACCGTTTTAAAAGCGGAAATAGGGTATTATTATGGATTTGTGCCTTTGTTTTTGGATCGATCCGACGACAAAAAGTCTTTGTTCATTTTAGATAATGATTTGAATAAGGTTTACTTCTCCAATAAGTCAACTCAAAATCAAGTGGCCTTGAAATTTTCAATCTTGTTCTAATTGAATCCAATCGTTTCTCATATTGTAGCTTGGTTAAAAGCTTACCAACAACAGGCAAAGGTTGAAGGATTTATTGTCGGAGTTTCAGGTGGAATCGATTCTGCATTGACTTCAACGCTGTGTGCGTTAACAGGTGCAGATGTCATTTTATTGAACATGCCCATTCGTCAAACCACAGCAGAATATCAACGCGCGCAAGAACACATTCAAGATTTGAAAAGTCGTTTTGCAAACGTACGTTCTTATGAGCTTCCTTTGACAAAGGTTTTCTCAGAATTCGAATCACTCATGCCTTTTGAGGTAAAGGAACAATCCTTAGCGATGGCAAATTCACGTGCGCGTTTACGCATGATGACCTTGTACGCGATTGGTCAGGCCAATCGTTGCTTGGTTGCCGGTACAGGAAATCGTGTGGAAGATTTTGGCGTTGGATTCTTTACGAAATACGGCGATGGTGGCGTAGATATAAGTCCAATCGCTGATTTAACCAAAACAGAAGTATTCAACTTAGCCGAATCGGTACAGGTAGTGAATTCGATATTAACCGCTGCTCCTACAGATGGACTTTGGGAAGATGGAAGAAGTGATGAGGATCAAATTGGCGCGAGTTACCCAGAACTTGAATGGGCAATGGATTACCAAGGTGATTCCTCCGAATTGTCTGTTAGAGAAAAAGAAGTTTTGCGTATTTACCATGGATTCCATACTGCCAATAAGCATAAAATGGAGCCAATTCCCGTTTGCCTCATTCCTACAGAATTGAAACATGCGAAATAAAAGTGGTGAAAAAGTGAATGTCTGGAAAAGAAACGCGGTTCTGCTCTCAATTGTTTTATGCGTTCAACTTTCATTTTCCGTTTTTGGACAAAGATCCATTGAAAAAGGCTTTGAGGAATTACAAAACAAAAATTTTGGTTTAGCCAATGAGTATTTTCGCTCTGGACTCAAAAAGAGTGGGAGCATTGCCTCTTTTGGACTTTCAAAATTGTTCATTACGAATGATTTTAGGAATTTCGACAG
>Ga0208592_1000345_pt1 | contig 14017 bp, 13 predicted proteins | sample LakMenE18May10ns_FD_150712 | JGI IMG/M metagenome (GOLD analysis project Ga0208592, IMG submission 150712) | Freshwater microbial communities from Lake Mendota, WI - 18MAY2010 deep hole epilimnion ns (SPAdes) | ecosystem: Environmental > Aquatic > Freshwater > Lentic | place: Lake Mendota...
TATTTTATGTCCATAGGCGAATTCCATTTCCGATTAAATAAGGTAGATTAAGCATTCAAAACCAAGGTATTATCATCCACAGGTACTTTCTGCTAAGTACATAGCAGCCTATATTCATTTGTTTGAGGGCATATCCGAATAAACAACTACATTTCTTCAAAAAATGCCATGAATGTACTTATTCCTTTAGCAGTGGGGACCACATTTTGGGTTGCCGTTTTAACAGTCGCTGGATTGGTTGGGATTTTTATCATCCTTTACCTTTCTGAAAAGAAACAAAAGTAAACCCTTATTTGAACGATTTTAAGGCTTTCATCAGTTCTTTGTCGAATGGATTAAGCACGCGGTAATACCCTTCCTCGGTCCAGTTTTGACTAGCTATTTCGGCCTTTAAAATTTGTTTAATCAGTGTTTTACTGGTGGCGATTCCGGCAGGGTCCTTCTGGACTTTGAAATCTTTTTGTGCAAAATTTAAGAAGCGTTTTAACAAATCATCGCTGACTTCGAATGTTTGTACAAAATCATTTGCTGTAGACCATTTACCTCGATTTGCTTGCATGAAATCAAAGGCAAAAGCTCTTGGCGCGCCGCTCATTTGTAATTCGGTTAAGTAAAATGAAGTGCCAGACGTGTCGCCAGGAACAAAAACATCAGGCATGATTCCACCACCGCCATATACAATACGCCCTTTCTTCGTTTTGAATTTTAGTGAATCGACAAAGATGGAGCTGTCGGGTTTAAAATATTCATTTCGTATGGTGCGTTCTTCGTCCCGCATATAAGCATCGTAACCACCTTTATACGATCGCTGGATGCAACGTCCAGAAGGCGTATAGTAACGCGCGATGGTGATGCGGAGGTTGCTTCCGTCGCGCAACACTTCATCTTTCTGAATGAGTCCTTTTCCATATGAGCGCCTTCCAACAATGATCCCGCGATCATTATCTTGTATGGCCCCAGCTAAAATTTCACTTGCTGAAGCAGAGTGTGCGTTGATGAGTACGACCAACTTCGTTTTTTCAAGGTGTCCTCCCGCCGTGGAATAATAGGTTTTAAGTCCTTCGTTTTTGCCTTTAGATTTTAAAATCATGTTATTTTTTGCCAGAAAAGCATCCGCGATTTCAATGGCAGACGACATCACTCCTCCAGGATTGTTGCGTAGATCCAATACAAGTTTTGTCATGCCTTTCGCTAATAATTTCGAGCTTGCTTGGTAAAATTCTTGTGAAGTCACTTGCGAAAATTCCGAGATCAGAATATAACCTGTTTGTTTATCAATCATGTACGCACAAGGAATCGAAAGGAGTGGGATAATGCCGCGTTCAAGGGGAATGGTGCGTAATTTCTTGTTATGAAGGATGGTTACTTGCAACTTTGTTCCGGGCTGACCTTTGAGTGTAGCTAGTACCTTTTCATTGGTCATTCCTTTGCCATACATTTTTTTACCATTCACTTTTATGATTTTATCACCCGCTTTTATTCCCGCGTAGTATGAGGGGGAATTTGCAATGATGTTGGTGACACAAATCGTGTCTCTCAAAAGTAAAAATCGGATGCCTACACCACCAAATTGACCTTCAATGGATTCATTGACAGATTTCATGTCTTTAGCAGAAATGTAATTGCTATGAGGATCTAATTTATGCAACATGTCCGAAATGGTTTCTTCGAAAATGGCATCTTTATCGACTTTATCCACGTAATTTTGGTCGAGTAGGGTCAGAATATCCTCTAACTTTTGGATGTCTCCTGTTGACCTGGTTTCGACAGTATTAAGAAAAAACCCAGTGTACATCCCTATTGCCAATAGCAAGGATAAAATGACGGGGAGGACGTAATTATTTTTTGGTTGATCAGACATGTTCACAATGTTCAATTTGTACAACTTCTAAGCCAGCACTTTTGAGAAAATCTATCCCGGAGGTATCTTTGTATGCCTCTTGATACACCAATCGCTTGATCCCGGATTGCAGTACGAGTTTGCTACAGTCTTTGCAGGGAGAATGCGTCAAATACAAGGTGGCATCCTTGCAATTATTGGTAGATTTTGCAACTTTTAGTATGGCATTTGCTTCAGCATGTAAAACATACCAATGCGTGTTTCCTTCTTCGTTTTCGCAGCTATTATCAAAACCAGCTGGAGTACCGTTATACCCGTCTGAGATAATGATGGCATCTTTAACGATGATCGCACCAACTTTTTTACGGGAGCAATGTGAAAGTTGCGCCCAGCTTAAGGCTAATCTAAGGTATGCTCTGTCGTATCGTGCTTGTTTATCAGTATGATTCATTTAGTGTAAATGTGTTTCGTTCCTTTTGCCCTTTTTTAGTTTGAACCGAAAGGTACACTTTTTTACCTTTGATTAATGCACGTAGTATGGAGAAATCATCCAGTAAACCACCACGCCAGTAACGGCAACATATAACCAAATAGGAAAAGCAAAGCGGGTGTATTTTTTGTGTTTCGTGTAGTTTCCTTCCAATGCAAATAAATAGGTAAAAAGAACCAGCGGAATGACAGCAATGCTTAAAAGAATATGTGAAGCCAAGATAAAATAATACACGTACTTAATGGATCCAATGTTGCTATCTACTACGCCATCGTGATTCAAATCTCCGAATAATGTAGTGTCTGAAGTCATGTGGTAAGCGACGTAACACACCAAGAAAAGCAAGCTAATGCCCAGGCACACTTGAATAGTGCGCTGATGAAGCTTCATGTTGCCCATTTTAATGAATGCTAAGGCTGAGATTAATAAAATTGCGGTTACTCCATTAAGCGTTGCGTAAAATGGCGGCAGAAAGGACAAATCCACGCCTTCGATTTTTATTCCAAATAACGCAGCAACTGCAATCGGTATAATAATGGAAACGGCCACCACAAGTTTTCTATATTTTGAAGAAGGCAGGTTATTTGGAGACGTTGTATTCATATTTTAAAAGATTAAATAAGTCTGTTTTAAGTCGAGCGTATTCTTTTTTGTTTACCGTTAAATCTGGATTTGTTACGGCATAAACGCCTCTAACGTGACCGGATTTATCCACTAGTGAAAAGGATCCTGAATGGGCATAACCACCCGCCGCTTCATCATCTCTTCCAGCAAAAGTTAAAAAGTTTTCGATGCCGAGTCGATGCGTTTCCGCTTCATTTCCAGTTAGAAAGGACCAGTTTTTTGCTGAGATTCCGTGGTCTTTTTTGTATTTTTTTAGAACGGATGGCGTATCATGTTTCGGATTAATGCTAAACGAAAGAAATTGAACGTGGTTTTTTACTTTTTCGGTTTCGCGGTTTAGGGATTTAAATTGCGCGTTCATGATGGGACAAATCGATGGGCAGGTAGCGAAAAAGAATTCAACGATCCAAACACGGTTTTTAAAGTCTTTGTTCGATACGATTACACTGTCTTCGTTGAAAAAGGTAAAGGAAGGAATGGTAGCATAAAGCGTGTCAACAACGGTTTCGCCATTTTTTTCCTTGTAGAGTAAATCAACGTTTCCAAGCTTGGGTAATTTTGGTGGGATGGGTTCTCCGCATGAAAGGAGTAGGGTGATTAATACCAGAATGGAAGAAATTTTAGCCATTTTTTGCCCGTTCTTTGTCATATTGCTTTTGAAGCAGGGCAAGGTGTTCTTTCATTCTTCGAATCATTCCCTCTTCGTCTCCCTTTAAAACCATTCTGAGGTGATTTTGTTTATCAAGTAGCAACATTAAAGAGGAATAACTAACGCCCCCAAAATACTGCTTTCCTTTTCTATATAAGCTTTGATTGTTGTGTTTGATGTCATACACTTCAGCCGGATTTCCTTTCGCAACAATCCAAATAGAAGGGTCGTAGTCCTCAACATCTTCTTCCAACATGGCACGTATCGAAGCGATTTGCTCATCGTTCGCTGGGTTTCCATTTTTGTCAGTCGCAAAGGAAATGAGTCGAACTTGTTTTAACTTTTTCCGTTTGTTTTTGCGAATGTGCTGGTAAAGAATTTGATTGAAGTGCCACAATGAAATGCCACATTCTTTTGGACAAGAAGTTTGGATGGTAGAAATAATCACCAGGTCACCCTTGTAATCCGCAAGTGATTTTTTGGTCTCTTTACCATTTTCAATGACGTTAAAAGAGTTTGTTTTTACTAGACCGTAATCTTCCAATTCTTTGAATCGGTGGTCACATCGTCTTGTGGAAATAAGAATAAGAAAAAGAGCTGGTCCAAAGACCAACAGCAATGCCAAAACCGACTTAGCGCGATTTCTTGGTTGCTTTGTTTGGTTCATGAATTAGAATCCGAAAGATTTCAAAGCTGAAGATACTTCAGTAGCTTCCCATAATCCGATAAAGATGAGGTAAAGAATAAAGATTGCGTATGGAATCAAAATAACGTTTCTAAGGGCTTTTTTCTCGTCACCTAAATGCATAAACACCATCACGATGTAAGCTGCTTTAACAAGCGTCATGATAATGAAAGACCATTTAACGTATGCCCAAGCATCGCTGCTTTGTTTAATCATTGCTCCCAAAATAACCTCAACAGTTGTAATCACTGTTAATAGAACGGTTACTTGAAGAATTTTTTTACGAATCGATTTACCTTGCGCTTCGTCGTGGTGGTTGTGTAATGAATATTCAATTAAGTCATCTCTTTCCATGAGAATATATTTTAGCGTGTTAAAATCAGATCAAATAGAAGAATGTGAAGACAAAAACCCAAACTAAATCGACAAAGTGCCAGTAAAGTCCAGTTTTTTCTACCATTTCATAATGTCCACGTTTGTGGTAAGTTCCAGCAATAACACCCAATAGAATAATGATGTTGATAACCACTCCTGAAAATACGTGGAATCCGTGGAATCCAGTGATAAAGAAGAAGAATTGTGCGTATTGTTGAGGTCCATACTCGTTTTGCTTCAAGTTTGCACCATATACAACACGATTTGCTTCGCCGCTGTATAGGGCATCATAGTACATTTTTTCTGCTGCAGGACCAGTAATCGCTTTTCCATTAATTTTATACTTGGAACCGTCTTTTTTAATGATCAACTTCATTTCATGGTCATGCGCCTTATTGATTTTAGCGATTGAACCGTCTGCTAAGTGGATCTTTCCATCTTTTAAATGTCCTTTTTCAGCAGCATGTTGAAATGTGTGCATCAATTCGTCTTTGATGATTTCACCTTTTTTATGTCGTTTTCCAGATTCAAGAACTGTAAAATTCTTGATTTCACCGAAATGACCTCTAACAATTGCTTGAGAACCATCCGCTAATTCGATTTTTCCGAATTCAGAACCGTGAATGAAATGTGACCATTCCCATGCTTGAGATCCTACAAAGAAAAATCCTCCAATGATGGTGGCAATCATCCAATTTGTTACACCTTTTCGATCCATGCGATGTCCAGCTTCAACAGCCAATACCATCGTTACAGACGAAACGATCAAAATGAAAGTCATTAATGCTACGTAAAGTAGGGGGTATCCATGTCCTAGGAAAGGCATGGAATTAAATGTTTCTTCACCGATCGGCCAAGCATCTTGGGCGTCATGGCGCGTAAAACCATATGCAATAAGTAATCCACTAAATGTCAAGGCATCTGACACTAGGAAAAACCACATCATTAATTTACCATAGCTCGTTTGAAAAGGGGATTCTTTTCCACCCCATAGCGTTTTAGCGTCTAGTTGAGTTGTATGTCCTGCCATCTAACTAATTTTTTGCAAGTTTAGTGAATAAATATGAAAAACAGTAGTAAAGCTACCCATAAAAGCCCTAAAAAATGCCAAAAGAGCGCGCTTAATCTTAGTGATAAGTGGTTTTCAGCATTAAAACGACCTCTAAATGAAGCAGTTGCAACTTTTAATAAATAAATTAATGCAACGAGTACATGTAGCAAGTGAACGAAGGTGATTAAATACAAGTATTGGGATGCAGAATCAGCCGATTCCATTGCTTTCACTTGAAGGTGTGGTTTAATGGTTTGACCTTTATACCATAGTTTTCGGTCCTTATAATCTAGTTTTTGTTTTTTGTAATAAATGCTAAAGTCTTTTCCGTATTCGCCTCGAGCAAAAAAGTCCCCTCTTTTATCCAGTATGTTTACTGCTAATTGACTGAGGCGAATTTCATCTGTAAACTGCAATGGCATGGAATCATTCACAAACAATTGCTTGTTTTTAATCAAGAGTGGTTGTTGATTGAAGTAAAGTTGAAATCCGGCCATTGGTTTGGTTAATTGCAATGGTTTGCTTTGTTTCACTGTTTTAAATTGACTCATGAAAGCTTGAAAACTTTGAAAATCATAGGCGTTCATTTCCTTTCCTTCATAAACGAACTTATTCCCGTCCACGTCGATGAATTTGTCCTTGTATTTCACCTCAAAATAATCTCCATAGCGTCCGTCGGTAACAACCAGGTTATTCACTGCATGGAAACCGTTTTTAACGAGTTCCCCGTATCCTTTGAATTGAGAATAGATAAAACCGGCACCAAAAATCAGTGTGGCGGCCATCCAAAGTTTGATTTGGCCTTGTTTGTTTTGTTTCGCACTTCGAATGGCTAATGCAAAAGCCAAACTACTGAAGGCAATGCTGGCAGTACTTACCCAAAAGTACATAGGCATAGGGTATTTTAACCAAAAGGAATCCCCCATGGATACGTAATAGCCGGATGTAAATCCTGCAAATAACATAATGATGCTGAAGATTCCTACGTAAACAAGGTTCTTCTTCATTTTTTCTTTCACTTCTGGACTAATTTCATTGGAGAAATCTCTTTTTCCAGTCATTTTTTCATTTAGATTGCTCATGGTGGGGTTGATTTATTGAATTAATCTAAGTTAAATGCAGCGATCAAAAACATAAACAAATTGTATGATCGGTAAATAAACAAATGAAGCGAACATAAGTTTGCGCGCATCGACAACTTCTAAACTGTGGTATAATTTATAGCTGTATAAAAAGAAACCTATTCCGAGTATTGCTGCGATGATGAGTGAATAGGTGCCTGTCCACCCAAGCAACCATGGAACGAGGCTAAAAGGGATTAAAGCAAGGGCATAGAGCATGATTTGAAACGCTGAATGTTTTGACCTACCGGTGTTTGACGGCAACAGGGAGAACCCTGCTTTTTTGTAATCGTCATATAAAACCCATGCGATGGCCCAAAAGTGTGGAAATTGCCAAGTGAATTGAACGAAAAATAGTACTCCTGGCAGGAAACCAAAGGCATTTGTGTGCGCTATGGCACCTAACATAGGAGGAATTGCTCCAGGAAAGGCTCCAACAAAAACTGCCCAAGGGCTTTTTTGCTTAAGTGGTGTGTAAATGAAAACGTAGCTGATGAAAGCAAGTACGCCCAATACAGCACTTTTCCAATTTATGAGTGAAAGCAACACTGTTCCAATGATGAGAGTTACGATGCAAATGATGTAGGCTTCCTTTACGGACATCTGTCCCGTCGGCAATGGCCTTCGATTGGTTCGGTTCATGAACTTATCTAGGTCTTTTTCCCAAATCTGGTTCGCTCCATTGGATGCTGCGGTTACGAGTGTTCCTCCGAGCATTAAGTAGGCAATCGTCCATCCGTCCTTTCCACCAGCGAATAAATAACCAGACAAGGCAGATAATATGACTAAAAAAGAAAGGCGAAACTTGGTGAATACCAAATATGTTCTAAACGTGGAAGGCGTTTTTAATGTTTCTTGCGTCATGCGACAAAATTACGAATTAAGGGCTTTCGAAGCATAAAAAAAACCGGCTTGTTTGATTTTGAAGCGGAGCTAAAAATACCGTAGTTAATCGTTCTCATTCCCTGGTGTGTAATAGTCATTTTGAATGAAGTATTCGATCATTGCTTCTTTCATCAAGTGTTGTTGCTCTTGATGCCCAATTGCGGGAATTAATTGATTGATTTTGAAGTGTGGCCAGGAATCTTTATCGCGTCCTTCAAATTCGTAATATCCATAAGGTTCAAGTAAAGTACAAATGGCAATGTGCATTAATTCTGTCTTTTCTTGTTTGCTAAAGTTTTTATAACCAACTCCTAATTCGTTGACTCCGATTAGGAATAGTAGGGCTGGCACATCCAAACCTGGTCCAAAGTCTTTTTCAAGGCTATTCTTAAGTTTTTGAAATTTCAGTTCGATGTCGTGATCCATGTTGCAAAAGTACGCAAAGAAGTGTCGTAAATGGTGTAAATAAAAAGTTTGGCGCAAAAAAAAAGAGGGGACAGGTCCCCTCTTTTCAATCAATCAATCATAAGTATTACTCAACAATTACACGAGAAGTTGACGTACCGTTTTCAGTACGAACGATTACTGTGTAAATTCCTTGAACAAGATCGGATACGTTAACCGTTAATTCTGAAGCAGAACCAAGCAATTTACGTACTGATTTTCCGCTAAGGTCAACCAACTCCACAGAATTGATTACATCAGAAGAAACGATGTTGAAAGATGTGTTAGCCGGGTTAGGCATTACTTTTAACGTTGTTGTTGCATTGTTTGCAATTCCAGCGATACAAGCATCACAGCTAGCATAACAAACAGTATCCATTACGTTAGCACCTGTTACAGTGTATACACGATTTGTGAATCCTCCTGTCGTGATTGTACATGTTTCACCTCCAGCGAACTGCTCAGAAGCATTCCAACCATCTAATGTGAATTTGTATTCAATTGTACCGTTTGGTAATGGCAATGTAACATCCCAAATACCATCAGTGTTTGCGTCAGCCATTGGGTTTGAAGTTCCGTTCCAACCATTGAATGTACCGTTAATGAAAACACCTGCAAAAGCAGCTCCAGTGTAGTTATTCATGTCTACGTGGAATGTAACATCTGATGTACATACTGAACAACTTGCATAACAAACTGCTCCAAGATTTGCATCACCAGCTACCGTGTAAGCACGATTGGTAAAGCCACCACTTGTAATGGTACATGTCTCACCTCCAGCAAATTGCTCAGAGTTAGCCCAGTTGTCTAAAGAGAATTTGTATTCAATTGCACCAGCGTTGATCGGTAAAGTAACTTCCCAAATACCATCTCCATTTGCGTCAGTCATTGGATTTGCGTTTCCGCTCCATCCATTAAATGTTCCGCTTACGTAAACCGTTGTAAATGCTGCACCAGTGTAATTATTCATGTCCACTTGGAACGTGATTAATGGTGTCGCTGCTTGAACGATTTGAGTTTTTTGGTAAACGAACTGCCAAACACCAACTCCGAAGTTGATCGTAGCCGTCATTGTGTTACCTCCATTAGAGAAAATAACATCATAAGTGATGCTAGATGCAGCGTTAGCTGGACTTGCAATCTCAGCACCATTGATCACTTTTGCTAAACCAATGTGCGCACCTAATCCATTCACAGTTAATGTTCCTGCAGCAGCATTGAAATTGTACGTTGCTTGTCCACCTACGTGTGGAGCTACAGGAGCACCACATGCTTCAGGTGTAGTACCTTGCCAACCCTCTAACCATGTGTTTCCATCCATGTAATGAGTCATCGTACCACCTTGTTCAAATTTGATGGAATCATCGAATAAACAAGCGCGAGTCGTTAAGTCTCCCGTTGAGTTTGACCACCAAGAAGTATTCCCTAAAGAAGGGCCAACTCCTAATGCTCCCGCTTGTGGAGCAAGCTTCCAAGTACCTTCTACTTGGGCATTTAAGCCAAAAAATGGCAAAAGAAAAAATAAGTACAGTTTTTTCATAATCAGTTAATTAAATTGGTTTATTATTCAAAAATAGTTCATTTCCATTGGAAAAGCGAACTAATATAGTAAAAAATACAATAAGCAAAAAAAATTGCATTTTTTCGTATAACAACTAAATTCCTTTTTGGTTTAAAAACGGTTTATTTTGACGAGTAGGTAAAGGTCTTTTTAAGATTGCCCACGCTAATCGTGAAGGTTCCATCTTCCACTATGAACGCGCCATCTGAACCAACAAACATCAAGTCTTTTTTGGAAACGTAAAAGGTTTTGCTTTCAACGCCATTTGCTGCAATGTTGAGTTTTGCAAAGCGCTTTAAGGATTTTCCATTGGGAATCATGCTAGCGAAATCATCGCTGATGTAAAGTTGTACCACTTCTTTTCCATCGATACCACTCGTGTTTTTCACACGCACCGTAATTTGAAGGCTATCGTCTCCATGTAACACGTCTGTTTGTAAAGACAGATTTTCATATTCAAATTGAGCATAAGAAAGTCCATATCCAAAATCCCATTCTGGATTGTATGCGGAGAAATCTCCCGATTTAGAACGATCTACGCTTCGTGGATGGTCATAAAACTCTATCACTCCGTCAAATTTAGGATAAGTGTAAGGAAGCTTCCCACTAAAATTTTTCTCTCCGTACATTAATTGAACCAACGCTTCTGCGCCATAATCTCCTGGTAAATAACCTTGAATAATGGCTGATGCTGGTGCAACAATGTCGTGGATAATTCTAGGTCTTGCCTCCAATAGAACTAAGATGACTTTTTTCTTTTGTTCGTATGCCAATTTTGCAAGTTCACGTTGTTCAGGCGCGAGGTTCAAGGACAAAATGTCTCCTGGTTTTTCTGTGCATGGTAATTCTCCAAGGCATAAAACGACCACATCGGCTTGCCCTAATTTTTGTTTGTAATCCGCTAGGTCAACAAAACGGGTTTTTTCAAAGTCTGCTTCACTGTAAATTTCTGCTCCTTTCGAAAAAAGGCAATTCTCCTTGCCGATTTTTTGCTCGAATGCCTGACGAACGGTCAAACAACCTTTTGTGTTATAGCTTGTATCAACTCCTTGCCAGGTATGTGTCCATGCGCCATTCAAATAGACTAAGTTGTCTGAGGTAGGTCCAGCAATCAATACTTTTTGTTTCGTAGAAAGCGGTAAAACATTCCCTTCGTTTTTAAGCAGGGTAATGGATTCTATGGCAGCATTTAAAGATGCTTGTTTAAATTCTTTGCTACCAAATTTCGGGTAGGCGTCAAATTTCGGAATGGCTTGTTCAAACAAGCCAAGTCTGCGTTTCACACGAATGATTCTTCTTACGGCATCATCGAGGCGATCCATTGTGATTTTTCCTGATTTAACGGCTTGTACCATGATTTCGCAGTATTCTTTGTACTGTGGACTTAAGGGCACCATGCTCATATCTACACCAGCGTTAAATGCTTGAATATAGGCTTCGGATAATGTTGAACCAGTTCGATGAACGCTATGAAGCATGATAAAATCTTCCCAGTCAGAAACAGCGAATCCTTCAAATCCCCATTCATTTTTTAGGGTTTCTGTGATTAAATGATGGTTGATGTGTCCTGGAATTCCATTCACTGCGCCGCTGTTGATCATGACTGTTAATGCACCGTGTTCAACGGCTTTCTTGAAGGATGGTAAATAGAGTTCTTTCATGTACTTTTCCGGAATCCATGCCGGTGTTCGATCACGTCCGCTGTTTGCACCACTGTAACCGACAAAATGTTTCATGCATGCGGCAACGTGTTTGTCATCGATCTTGTTACCACCTTGGTATCCATCAATAATGGCCGCACCCATTTCTGAAACGAGGTAAGGGTCTTCTCCAAGGGTTTCAAAGGTTCTTGACCAAAGGGGCTGTCTTCCTAGATCCAATACTGGGGAAAAATTCCAAGGAATTCCTGAAGCACGGGTTTCATAAGCGGTAATTTCACCGAAGGTTTTAGCTAATTCTGTATTCCAAGTAGCCGCTAAACCAATTTCCTGAGGGAACAAAGTACCTCCAATGGTATAATTAATTCCGTGAATGGCATCAATTCCATAAATGATGGGGGTTTTTGTTTTCCCATCCATGAATGGTTGTTGAATGGATTGGATGATTCCTTTCCATTCATCCAAGGATAGTGTATGTGCACCAACGTTGAGCACTGATCCAACGTGGTATTTGAAAAGCGCCTCGTTTAATTTTACTGTATCAATGGTAGCGGGGATGAGTGCAGCCCCTTTCGCATCGGTCTTTGTGATGACATCTAAGGTTATTTGACACGTTTGTCCAATTTTTTCTTCCACAGACATTTGAGCAATGATGGCATCAATGCCTTTGTCTTCTTGTGGATTTTGTGAAGTTGAAATGTGTTGTACACTTTTACAGGAGAACAACAGCACAAGTGTCCCACCTAAGTAGTAAGATAATTTTTTCATGATAGGAATGGTTTAATGCCTGCTCTTTTATTGAAAGACGCGAACATAATCAACATACATTGTTTGTGGAAAAACGGTTGTTGCATCAGGATTTCCTGGCCAGTTTCCTCCAACGGCTACATTGAAAATCAAGAAGAACTTGTTTTGGAATTCACTTAAATTTGCTGGGGTCGTATCCAAGGTTTTATAAGGAACATCGTCCAACAACCATGTAATGCTATTTTGATTCCAAATGATGGAAAACACGTGAAACTCATCCGCAAATTTTCCAGAAGGAAGAACTTTACTTCCACCGTATTGCGCGTGAATGCCATTGTCGCTCCAATGCGCTGTTCCATGCACCGTTCGATCATTTGCACCAGCGCCTCCAATTAATTCCATGATGTCAATTTCACCACATGAAGGCCATCCGACGGTTGTTATGTTGTCACCTAACATCCACAATGCTGGCCATATTCCTTGTCCGTATGGCAATGCAGCACGAATGTCTATACGGCCATATTTCCAAGACTTAATCCCTTGCGTTTTCATTCTGGTCGAAGTATACAAGGAAGAATTAAAAGGTTGGTTTTTTGCTGTAATGGCTAAAACGCCACCATTTATGACATAATTCTGATTGGTGTAATATTCCAATTCATTGTTTCCCCATCCACCACTTCCGGTTCCAATATCGAAAGTCCAATCGGATGAAAGTGTGGTGCCGTTAAATTCATCATTCCAAACAAGGGAATAATTAGAATAACTAAGGGGCGTAGAATAGCCGGTTGTTGGAGCCCCTGAAGAACTTCCAGTAATGGAAACATTGACGCTTTCCACTTTACTAATGAAATCAGTGTAGGTAGTGTGAGCACTTGTTTTTATCGTATAAGTGCCTGAAGCCGCGAAGGTATAATCTGCTTGTCCATCGTTTGTTTCTACCACGGTTGAATCGTTGTCATGGTAAAAGGTAACGGTGTAAAAATTGGCATTTTGAGCAGATGCCTGAACATCAACCAAGCCCGCGTTCACAGTAATTTCCGTTACTAAATTAGTAGGCAACTGTACTTGAGGCGGTTTGTTTTTATCGCAGCCAGCCATGCCGGCAAAAACAAAAATAAGAAGGTGGTGAATGCTCATGATCAAAGTGTTTTATTCAGTTTTAAGACGCAAGTACCAGTTTAGGCCTCCAGCGTGGTGTTTGTACTGTAAAGATAGGGTAGAGTCTGTGATATCCAATATTTTATAGGTTTGAACACCGGTGTAAAAACCAAGGAACGCATTGTTGGAGAGCGTAATAGTTGTATCTGCTCCTTCTACCAAGGTCCATGATTCGTTCATCACGTCATTGTATGGCGCTGTAAAATCTCCTAAGTTTTGAAAGGAACCAGGAAAATTAGCAGCCAAAGAGTTGTGAACGTAAACATCACCGAAGTTGATCATGTCGAATTTGAATCCGTTCAAATGAAAAACGTATTTATCGTTGTAAAGTCCAGCTCCTGCTTTGTCTAATGGACCTGCGGACCACCATTCTGGGATGTTTCCTAGTGGACTGATTGGATCAGGACCAACGCCCATGTGTCCATCTGCCGTGGAGTCAATAACCCATGTTTTAAAACCCGGACCGTTGACACCACCTGTTAACATGATGAAAATAGGATTGTTTAGTAGGCCAAGATTATCTTGTGCAATGGTTATTTCTTGTGTCGTACTCTTGCTGCCTCCAGATGAAAATACGGTTAATTTCACCGTGTATGTTCCCGCATACGGATAGGGCGAAGAAACGCTCGCTCCTTTCCCAGTGGTTCCATTTCCGAAATCCCATACGCATTGAACGTTTGGGTTATTTGCCGTAAATTCAATGATGTTGGCATTGCCCGCTGATGGCGC
>Ga0208592_1000351_pt1 | contig 13752 bp, 15 predicted proteins | sample LakMenE18May10ns_FD_150712 | JGI IMG/M metagenome (GOLD analysis project Ga0208592, IMG submission 150712) | Freshwater microbial communities from Lake Mendota, WI - 18MAY2010 deep hole epilimnion ns (SPAdes) | ecosystem: Environmental > Aquatic > Freshwater > Lentic | place: Lake Mendota...
CCATCCGCAATGGGTTGTAAAATCCCAAAAGGACCTGCGCGGTCTGGACCTACACGGTCTTGTATCCATGCGGCAAGTTTCCTTTCAAAATAGGTTTGATACGCTGCAACTCCTAATGATATGAGGAATAACAAGATTACCAATACGGACTTTTCTATGAGCATTGCTGTATCCATTATCCGATTTTATTAAGTCCTTTATCAATTTTTGTTTCGTACTTCCCTTGAGAAATCACGGAGTGACGATCGATTTTTCTTGGACCGATGATGTTCCATTTGCTCGGGTCTTTTTTATCGAAACGACAATCGTTGCAAATCCATGCTGTTTTGTCTTCGATGTTCTCCACTTCTCCGTATTTGTCTTTGCGTGCTGTTACTCGGTAGATTTCGTTTCCAAACATCCAAACCACCGCTTTTCCTGAGCATTTGGTACAAGCGCATTCTGCTTCCATCGGTTTGAGAAACCATACACGGCTTTTAAAACGGAATGTTTTATCCGTTAATGCTCCAACTGGACAAACGTCAATCATGTTACCAGAGAAGTCATTGTCCACCGCATTTTGGATGTACGTACTGATTTCGGCATGTTCGCCACGATGCATCACACCATGAACACGGTGATCGGTAAGTTGATTCGCAACGTGTACACAACGGTAACACAAAATGCAGCGATTCATGTGAAGTTTGATTTTGTTTCCAATGTCGATTGGATCAAATGTTCTACGTTCTTCGCGGTAGCGTGTTTTTGCTGAACCGTGCTCGTAACCTAAATCTTGCAGGTGGCATTCACCAGCTTGGTCACAAATTGGACAGTCTAAAGGATGGTTGATCAATAAAAACTCCACCACACCGCCACGGTTTTCATGTACGCGTTCGCTCGTTTTGTTTTTAACAATCATTCCGTCCATGACCGTTGTCGAACAAGATGCCATCAGTTTAGGCATTGGACGAGGGTCGGCTGTGGAACCTGCAGCAACTTCGACTAAACAAGTACGGCATTTGCCTCCTGTACCTGGAAGTTTACTGTAATAACACATCGCAGGTGGGACAATTTCTCCACCAATTTGACGAGCAGCGTTTAGAATGGTTGTTCCCGGTTCTACTTCTACTTCAATATCGTCAATCGTTACTTTAATCATAGCGTTTTTATCTCTTCAACACGAGGTTGGATTAAACCATAATTTCTTGTTTGTGCTTCCGCAGCATGTGTGACGTGCCATTCAAATTCCTCACGGAAGTGACGAATGGCAGCAGCAACTGGCCAAGCAGCAGCATCTCCTAATGGACAAATCGTATTTCCTTCGATTTTTTTATTGATTTCTTCCAATAAACTAATGTCCTCTAAGGTTCCATGTCCATGATCAAGGCGGTGTAAAACTTTTTCCATCCAACCTGTTCCTTCACGACAAGGTGAACATTGCCCACAAGACTCATGCGCGTAAAAACGAGCAAATGTGTAGGTGTTTTTTACAATGCACTGATCTTCATCAAACACAATAAATCCACCCGAACCCAACATAGATCCTGATGCAAATCCACCGTCGGCTAAACTTTCATAGGTCATTAAACGGTTCTCACCAGCAGCTGTTTTTGTCACGAGATGGGCAGGTAGGATTGGAACAGACGATCCACCCGGAATACATGCTTTCATACGTTTACCGTTAGCAATTCCCTGGCAATAATCATCTCCATAAATGAATTCCTCAACAGAAACACCCATTTCGATTTCATACACTCCTGGACGCACTAAATTGCCACTTGCGGAGATTAATTTCGTTCCAGTGCTTCGTTCGATACCGATTTTCGCGTAATCTTCTCCACCGTGATTCACAATCGGAACAACGGCAGCAATCGTTTCTACATTATTTACAACCGTTGGACAACCCCAAAGTCCTTTAACTGCTGGGAATGGTGGTTTCATGCGTGGATTTCCACGTTTGCCCTCTAACGATTCTAGAAGTGCTGTTTCTTCACCACAGATATAAGCACCACCACCTGGAGCAACAACAAGTTCCAAGTCGTAACCTGAACCCATGATGTTTTTTCCAAGCATTCCATTTGCACGGGCCTCGGCGATCGCTTTCTCCAATATGTGAAGGATGTACATGAATTCCCCTCTAATATAGATGTAGGAAACATTGGCACCCAAGGCGTAACTTGATGTAATCATTCCTTCAATCAACAAATGAGGAATTTTCTCCATGAGGTAGCGATCCTTAAATGTTCCAGGTTCTGACTCGTCCGCATTACAAACCAAGTATCTCGGAACACCTTCTGGTTTAGCTAAGAAGGACCATTTCATCCCAGTTGGGAATCCTGCTCCACCGCGTCCACGAAGTCCCGATTTTTTCACTTCTTCGACTACCTCTTCAGGAGTCATTTTTTTCAAAGCTTTCTCAACAGAAGCATATCCACCGTTTTTTCGGTAAACATCATACGTTTCGATGCCTGGAATATGAACGTTTTCTAGAAGTAATTTTCTTCCTGCCATAATGCCTTATTTTGAAATGGAAGCTGTACGATAAGCTTCGATTATTTCGTCTACTTTTTCTGTTGTTAAATGCTCGTGGAATTTATATTTACACTGCATCACCGGTCCATAACCACATCCACCAAGACACTCTGCAGTTTTCAAGGTAAACATACCGTCTGACGTAGTTCCACCAACTTTGATGTTTAATTTCTGTTCGATGTAGGCAATGATGTCGTCGCTACCAACAATCATGCAGGGTCCAGTTCGACAAACTTCAAATACGTAATTTCCAACCGGATTTAAATGAAACATTGTATAGAAAGTAGCTACTTCATATACTTCAATTGGTTGAATGGAAAGTATTTCCGCAACTTTATTCATCGCTGGAACACTGGTCCATCCAAAATGTGTTTGAACAATGTGTAAAATGCGAATCAAAGCACTTTTAGACTTTCCTTCGGGAAAAAGACCAATGACGTGAATGATTTCAGTCATCATTTCTGGACTGAAATCAACCGGAGTTAAATCTTGTTGTTCTGGGCTTGAAATTTTCATATTATGCGTCTAATTCACCAGCAATGACGTTCATGCTACTCAAGGTAAGTACGGCATCACTTATGGACATACCTGAAATCATCTCGGGATATGCTTGGTAATAAATAAAACAAGGTCTTCTAAATTGTAGTCGATAAGGAGCCCGACCACCATCACTAATTAGGTAGAAACCTAATTCTCCATTTCCTCCTTCAACGGAGTGATAGACTTCTCCCGGAGGAATCTCAGTTTCTCCCATCACAATTTTGAAATGGTAGATTAACGCCTCCATGTTATTGTACACATCTGCTTTTTCTGGAAGGTAAAAGTCAGGTAAATCTGCTTTATACGATCCTTCCGGAAGGTTTTTATATGCTTGTTCAATGATGCGAACACTTTGACGAATTTCTTCTTGTCGTACCATGAAACGATCATAGGTATCTCCATTCACTCCGACAGGAATGATAAAGTCAAAATCTTCGTAAGAAGAATAAGGATGCATGGCACGCACATCGTAATCAACACCTGTCGCTCTTAAGTTTGGACCTGAAAACGAATATGCTAATGCACGTTCAGCAGAAATTGGTCCAGCACCTTTGGTACGGTCCATAAAAATTCTATTGCGAGCCAACAGGGAATCGAATTCTTCAAAAGCTTTTGGAAAAGTCTTTAAAAAGGACTGTAGTTTCGTGTGGAAAGCGGGCGTAAAATCACGTTCAAATCCACCAATTCTTCCTATGTTGGTTGTCAAGCGTGCTCCACAAATCTCTTCGTATAATTCGTAAATTTTCTCTCTTTCTGTAAATGGATAAAAGAAGGATGTTAAAGCGCCGGCATCGACACCAATAACTGAGTTACAAATCAAGTGGTCGGCAATTCGCGCCAATTCCATGATGATGACACGCATGTATTGAACGCGTTTTGGAATTTCGGCACCAATCAATTTTTCAACCGTCATTTCCCATCCCATGTTGTTAATCGGAGAAGAGCAATAGTTTAGACGGTCTGTAATCGGTGTAATTTGGTTGTATGGACGTCGCTCTGAAAGTTTTTCAAAAGCCCGGTGAATGTATCCAACCGTTTGCTCGGAAGAAATAATTTTCTCTCCGTCAACTTTCAATACATTTTGAAAAATACCGTGTGTAGAAGGGTGGGTAGGACCGAAATTTATAGTGGCGATGTTTCCATCAATCGTTTCCATCGATTGCGCCACAGCTTCTTTAGTTTTTAATTCACTCATCTCTTAGTTGTTAGAACGTCCAAAATAACGATCATCTTTATCTTCGCGCGTTGCATCCTCTAAAGCATACTCTTTGCGCATTGGAAAGTAATCCATGCTGTCCTCATTCAAAATACGACGTAAGTCAGGGTGTCCAACAAACTCGATCCCAAAAAAGTCATAAGTTTCTCTTTCCATCCAATTCGCACCCGCAAATAAATCTGTTAAGGTCGAAATTTGAATTTGATCCTTCGCTAAGTAACATTTTAAGCGAAGTCTGAATTGGTTTTTCCAGCTGTGTAACTGATACACCACCGCAAATTCACGGCCAGCATCCTCAGGATAATGAACCCCGGCAATGTTGGTCAAATAATTCACGCTTAGGTTTTCATGATTCTTCAACCATTCGATGATTTCGCGTCCTTTTGACGGACTTACCTCGATGGTTAATAATCCGTATGGTTCCTCGTGGAATAAAACGTCTGTAGGAAATGCCTCTTGAATGTGCTTCAAGATGGCATCGTTATTCAGCTTTTCCATCTTCGATTTCTATGTTATAGTTTTGCATCAGATGCTTGTATTCATCGCTGTATCGACGACGGTTGGACTCATTTTTAACGAGTTCATGGATGTTCATTACGCCATCGATGATTTGTTCAGGCCTAGGAGGACAACCTGGTACGTATACATCTACCGGGATGATGCGATCAATTCCCTGTAGCACACTATAGGTGTCAAAAATACCTCCAGAACACGCGCAAGCTCCAACGGATAAAACCCATTTCGGCTCGGACATTTGTTCGTACACTTTTTTCAAAACAGGACCTAATTTCTTTGAAATCGTTCCAGCGACAATCAATAAGTCTGCTTGACGCGGCGAAAATGACATGCGTTCCATTCCGAAACGAGATAAGTCATAAGCACTTCCCATGGTTGCCATGAATTCAATTCCGCAACACGATGTTGCAAACGGCAAAGGCCAAACAGAGTTGGCACGAGCCAATCCAATGGCTTTGTCTAATGTTGTCAATTGGTATCCTTCACCATTGATGACTTCTAAGTCTTCTATTTTTCCCATTCTAAGGCACCTTTAAGTCTAATATAAATGAATCCAATCAGGAAGAACCCAACAAACATCAAAAGGGCAAGGAGTCCTTCTAGTTTCAGTTCGTAGAAATTCACTGCATATGGATAAAAGAAGATCACTTCAACATCGAACAATACGAAAAGTATTGCTGTCATAAAATAGCGAATGGACACTGGAAAACGTGCGTTTCCTTCTGCCTCAATACCACATTCAAAATTCTCGTCCTTGCGATCTGAATTGATTCGTGGTGTTAATTTATGTGTGACAAATAAGGTGAAAATAACAAAGCCTGCTGCAACCAATATTTGGAGCAATAAAGGAATGTAATTCGCACTTGTTGAAATCTCTTGCATAAGAACAATTTTTGAGCGGTACTACTTCACCAACAATCCAAAAACATTTAGGTTTGTTTCGGCGACACAAATTTACTTTTTCATTTCAATTCCTCAATGAAAAATCCGATAAAATGGTAAAAAAAAAGACCCTCTCGCAGTGAGAAGGTCTTTATTTAGAATGATTATCGTTAAATCAACTAGATTTTTATGCGAAGTCCAAGAGCTGAACTCATTCCAGGACTGAATGTTGTTCCTAAATTCGAAATGGAATTGATGTTTAAACTTGGTCTTGTTTCAAGGTATATATGAAACGGCATCCAGAAGGAACGTTTTTTTCCAATTCCGAAATCGATTCCAAGTGGAATGTATAAAGAGGCGCCTAGAGAATTTTTGTTTTTATACGTTTCTTGCTCACTCGTGTAACTGCCACTATAAGACGAAAAATAACCAGCACCTGAGTATTCACTGTATCGAATGTTGGTATTTGATCGATAACTGTATCCGATTGATGCACCCAATCCTGCATGAAGGGACCATCGTTTCTCAGGGAACATTCGGAAAATCACAGCCCCGTCTAAACGCAATTGTTGGTTGGAATAATTTAGGTCATAACTTTTTGTGTAAGTTGTGTCGAGGAATGTTTGTTGACCTGTTTGTGATGAAGTTAAAGTATCATAGGGAGCCGAAACTGAATATCCTCCTCTTGCTGAAAGTAAGCCGTAATTACTCAAATGGGTAATACCAATGCGAAAGGTCGCTTTCGGCATTTTGGCACATTGAAGTCCAAGCTGTAAGCTGTACATGGATGATTGATTCATGCCATATCTGAACCCCATTGGATTAAAATACCCTTGATTAAACTGACTAAAATCTTTGGTAAGTATAACTGAATTGGGAGCTAGAATTTTAAAATCTTCGAGCGATCCTTCAGGCAAATTCATGGAAGCTGTTCCACTTGATACATGGAATTCATTTATTTTAATTTTTTGACTAAAAACAGAACTGCTAAGGGCAATGGCAGTTAATAAGGACAATTTTTTCAACATAGTATTTTTTTTGTGGTAAAACGCAGTTAATGTTCACTTATTTGAAGGAGCATGTTTTTTTGTTCATTCGTATTTAGTCGAATGTGTAAAATATACGTTCCTACATTCAGATCGTTTAGACGAACGTGCTCGGAATTGGTTACATTTTTCGTATAGATTAATTGACCAGAAGTAGTCAAAATATCCATTTGATGCAGGCCATTTGGGAGGTTTTTAACTTGCACATTTCCTTGGCTGGGATTCGGGTAAATCTGTATTTCTTTCGACGCCGATATAGCTGCGAACCCAACGTTTACATTCGGGTCTTGGGAAATTGTTCCGATCTGATTGATGATCCAGTTTGATGGATCAATGTTGATGCTTCCAGTGAGTTGCCCAAGGTTGTAAATGCTGAATTGATCTTGATTTGAGTGAATGTCAAAACGAACAACCGTATCCGCTTGTCCCTGGCGAGCAAATCGAATGGCTAACGGATTGGTAAATGTGGGAGTAATGGAGGGTTTTGATGTGGTATGCGAAATTTCAATGGCAACATCCTGACCGGATTGGTTCCATTTCAGGGAGTATGTAGGATACCCTTCTCCAAAATACCATTCATTGAAGAAGTCATTTAAACTAATTCCCGTATAATTTTCCATAAATTCTTTGAAGGCAATTCCCGTTGAAGTGCTGTCTTTGAACGCTTGTTGGAAAGCCCTCAATCCATTAAAAAACAAGTCGTCATTGTTGATGATGAACCTTAAAGTGTGAATGATGCCAGCGCCTTTGTCATAGGTAAGTCGCCCGCTAAATATACGGCTTTCGTTTAAGCTGTCTAAAACCCAAACGCTGCCTCCAGCTTGACTCATAACATTGTTGTGAACTTGTTGCATACTCGGACCTTGTTGTCCAGGATATAAATTTTCCAACATGATATATTCACTGTAAGATGCAAATCCTTCGTTCATCCAAATGTCGCACCAAGAGGCACAGGTCACATTGTTTCCCCACCATTGGTGCGCCAATTCATGCGCTGTGAGTGTTTTTTCAAAAAATCCCTGGGAAGTCATCGTTTGGTGTTCCATTCCTCCGGAAATGGGTGCCATGCAATGACCGTACTTCTCATCTTCAAACGGATAGGGGCCATAATGCTCATAAAAGAGTTCGAGGAAATCCGCTGTTTCATCAATTTCTGATTGGAAATTAGGTAAAGTAGCCGGGTTATCATAAATATAGTTTTGAATCAAGATGGGATTCGGAGCCCCGATTGGATTCGCATAAACATTGTATTCAATGTATTTCGCGACAGCTACGGAAATCAAATAATAATCGATGGGGTGACGGTGCTTCCAATCATACTTTATTTGTCCGTTTCCTAATGGTGTGATGTGTTCTAAAATTCCGTTGGACCCCGCTTTACAGGTGTCAGGGACGGTTATGGAAACGGCACAAGAATCCGCTTTATCGGTTAAACTTTGTTTGCATGGAAACCATTCGAATGCTGAAAAGGGTTCGGATAAAGACCAAACAACTTTGTTTCCCCAAGATGGTGAACTTCCTGCCGTCATTCCACTTCCACCGAGTGGGTTTGTTTGCGCTGTTGGGGGATTCCCTTCATAGTCTACATCAATTTTAAAGGATTGATGAGCGGTAAGGTTGACCGGTACTTTTACGGCGCTTCCCATTCTTGAAAATCCTACAGGTACATCGTTCAAGCGAATTTCTGTGATGTTCAATGTAGGAAACAATTCAAATAAAGCACTGTCTAAGGCTGTTTTTGTTGTTGCATGAATGCTTCCTGTTCCGTTCAAATAGGTCGAAACATTGGTCATGTTTAAATCCAATTGATAAAAGTGGACATCGTATTTTTCCGTTTCGGCGATCTGAGCAAGGTTTAATGTGGCGCTTTTACTTTGCAAGATGCGTCGGTCTTTTTTGGAGCAATGAGTGGCGGATTCTTGTGCTAGGGCGGATTGAAGCACAAATAGGGACATCAAGAAAATAGAACGTGCGAAAGTCATAAATTAAGTTTGCCTAAAATTAGCAGAAAAACCAATGAACGTTCCAAAAATTTGCTAAAATAAGTACAATTAAAACAAGTAGTTCATTTTGATTGTATAGATGCAATTGCTATGTAAAACTATAAATGATAACTTTGTAAAGTTGAATTTTAAGTAGTTATAAAAAATGATGTGTTTTGATGAAAATTTAATGCAGTCATGAAAAAAAGCACAAATGAAAAAAGTAAATGGATTACTTGGCGTTGTTTTTATTGGAGCAACCGTAGCCTTAAGTTTGAATTCCTGCAATGGCACATACGCTTGTCACGAAGATAACATTAGTGCTGCTGGTGCAGATGATAGTCACAATAAAGGTCAAAACTGCATGGTTTGTCACCAAGCAAAAGGGGAGGGAGAAGGATGTTTCATCGCTGCTGGAACCGTTTATGGAACGGATATGATGACAACTGTTTCTAGTGGAAAGGTAGATTTTTATACGGGCCCAAATGAAACAGGCACCTTGAAACAAACCATCTTAATTGATAGCAAAGGTAATTTTTACACGACTGCAGATTTTAGTCCTGTTGGTTTGTATCCTGTGGTAACTGGTCCAACAGGTAATAAAAAAGAAATGGGGTCTGCACTTACTTCAGGAGCATGTAATTCATGCCACGGAAGTTCAACAGACAATTTATGGGTTGACTAACGCTTTCCTGCGTTCAACTTCAGCAATAAAGAGCTCCTCGTTTTCGGGTGAAATAAGGAGTTCGTCGTATGTGTTATAGTGGAGGATCAAGCATTTCCATGAAGTGCTCATTTTGAGTCCTGCATAGAATCCATTCGCTGGTTCAAATTTCCGTATCGATTGAATGGGGATGGTTTTCTTAAAGAAATACATGGTCTGGCAGACCAAGGTGTCATTACCTACAAAGGTATAATGCGTACTTCTCACAATGAAGAAAAAAAGCAATCCAAGCATGAACCATACTGCACCTAACAGGTAAAGCGGTGTCAAATCGCTTTCTTGCCAATAAATCAACCCACTGATTCCTCCGAATGGAAAAAGGACAGTAAGCCAAACATAAAAAATAAACCGATCTCGCTTTCCTAAGAAGCGCATTTTACCAAGCAAATAAAGGACGACTGGACATCAATTCATTCACTTCTTTTCGTACTTGTGCGATTGCATTTGCATCCGTTCGATTCATCAAAGCTCGATCAATCAGTGAAACGATGAATTTTATTTCATCTTCTTTCACGCCACGCGTTGTAATGGCAGGAGTACCAATGCGTATACCTGAAGTGACAAATGGAGATTCGGTATCGTAAGGCACCATGTTTTTGTTTACGGTGATGTCAGCAATAACCAATGCGTTTTCGGCATCTTTCCCAGTAATTCCTTTTGAGCGTAAATCCACCAACATGCTGTGATTGTCTGTTCCGCCTGAAATAATGGTGTAATCTAAGTTCACTAACTCTTGAGCGAAAACAGCAGCGTTTTTTTGAACTTGTTTCATGTACGTCGTGTACGATGGATCAAGTGCTTCACCAAAAGACACTGCCTTGGCAGCGATGACGTGTTCTAGTGGACCGCCTTGGATTCCTGGGAAAACAGCTGCGTCAAGCAAAGCTCCCATCGAACGAAGGTTTCCGTTGTTCCATTTTATCCCAAATGGATTCTCAAAATTATGGCGCATCATGATGATTCCACCTCGAGGTCCTCTTAAGGTTTTATGTGTGGTAGAAGTCACGATGTGACAATGATCCAAAGGATCGTTTAATAATTTAGCAGCAATCATTCCTGCGGGATGTGAAATGTCTGCAAGTACCAATGCGCCGATTTCATCCGCAACTTTGCGTATGCGTGCATAATCCCAGTCGCGAGAATAGGCAGATGCACCACAAATGATCATTTTTGGTTTTTCTCTGCGCGCTGTTTCTTCCATTAAATCATAATCCACCATTCCGGTTTCTTTTGAAACACCATAGAAAAAGGGTTTGTACAATTTTCCGGAAAAATTTACGGGTGATCCATGTGTTAAGTGTCCACCATGTGATAAATCGAAACCTAGAATTTTATCACCAGGATTTAAGCACGCAAGAAATACAGCAGCGTTTGCTTGTGCTCCAGAGTGAGGTTGAACATTTGCCCACGTTGCTCCGAAGAGTTGACACAAACGATCGATGGCTAATTGTTCCACTTTATCCACGATTTCACATCCACCATAATAGCGTTTTCCTGGAAGTCCTTCTGCATATTTATTGGTAAGGACGCTTCCCATGGATAACATCACTTCATCACTCACGAAATTCTCGGAAGCAATCAGTTCAATTCCATGTAACTGGCGGTTTTTTTCATCGTTAATTAGGTCGAAAATAGCTTGATCTTTCATTGTTCTGTTTTATGGGTGCAAATATCGTAATTAAAGTCTTTTTATGTGCGATAATGAATGACTGAATTTTTCATATTCTTCGTTCCAGATGCCTTGCTCTTTTAGTTCATCGATTCGAATGCGTCCTGATGCGTGTATGATTTGGTGATTTTTACCGATGATTCCTACATGGATGATTTTGCCGCTTGCATTGGAAAAATAAGCTAGGTCATTTTCTTGACAATCCTCAAATGGTACGTCCGTGCCAATGAGTGCTTGTTCATAAGCGTCTCTTGGTAAATTAAATCCATGTAAGCGAAAGATTGCTTGAACAAAACCGGAGCAGTCGATTCCCCAAATGGATTTCCCTCCCCATAAGTAGGGAGCGTTCACATAATCCAGCGAATCCTCCCAGATGGACTTTTCACTAGTGCTGACAAGTTCAGAACGATGAAAAGAGAAATCTCCGATGTGAAAAATGGATTCTTCTCCAATGAAACTTCCTTTCGATGTGAAAATTTCACCAAATTCCGCCTGAATCAACAAGGATTTTTCTTTTTGGTAACTTGAAGCATCCATCCATCTTCGGAATTCTTTATCGGTTAAAGGGAGCAATTGCTTGATGTCCATGTAGCCTTCATATCCATCTAGTACCGTTCGGATTTTCACCCAAGGCTGACCATGTTCTAGCACATCAATCGGTTCGCCAAAAAGGAGTTGAGACACTATTTCTGAAGCATCATTTGCTTCCTTTCTGATTGGAGCGATGGAAACAAAGCAATAAGCTTTGTTTTGACTTGGACTTATTAATTTCAAATTGTTCATATCGTCTATCAAAAGTAGAAAATTAAAACTGATTAATACCTAATTTTACGATACGTAATCGATGGAAAAAGAACGACTTATTTTAGTGACGAACGACGACAGCGTCAATGCAAAAGGCATTCATGCGTTGGTGGAAATGGCCCAGCAATTTGGAAAAGTCGTTGTGGTTGCTCCAGATAAGCCTCAGTCGGGAATGGGCCACGCCATTACCATCAATGATCCTCTGCGATTGGTTTCAACCAATCTTTTCCATGGAATTGAAGCGTATGCGTGCTCTGGTACTCCGGTGGATTGCGTAAAATTAGGTATCTATGAAGTCCTGCACCGAAAACCTGATTATGTGTTTTCGGGAATCAACCATGGTGAAAATTCATCTACAAATGTACTTTACTCAGGGACCATGTCCGCAGCAATTGAAGGCGCGATGGAAGGAATTCCATCCATTGGATTTTCGTTGGCTGATTTTGATTCAGATGCGGACTTTTCAGCTGTTCAGCATTTTGGTGCTAAAATTGTGCAAAAATTGATCGAATCACCTTTGAATAAAAGTGTCTGCCTAAATGTGAATGTTCCTAAATTGAAACAAACTTCGATTCAGGGCATACAGATTTGCAAACAGGCACATGCGTATTGGGCAGATCGATTTGAGCGAAGAAAGGATCAGTTTGGAAGGGATTATTTTTGGTTGACAGGTGAGTTCGCGGATGTGGACCAACGTCCCGATACAGATCTACAGGCTTTGAAAAATGGATTTGTGAGCGTCGTCCCAACACATTTTGACTTAACTGCTTACGATACATTACAACAAATGAAAAATTGGAACTTATGAGAAAAATGACAAAAGAGCATGTACTTGGTTTTGTGATAGGAATCTTCACACCCATCGTTTTTTTACCAGTGATCGTCTTTATCTTAGCGCAATCACGTCATGCCGAATTCTCTTATTTGTGGAGTCAAGTAAATGATTCAGTGGAATACCTGAGTCGCTATTTATCCCTCGGCTTGATCCCGAATTTACTTTGGTTCTATTTGTTTTTAAACAAAGAAAAGTATGCTTATACCAGAGGAATTATTTTTGGCATGCTTATTTATGCTCCATTCATGGTTTACGTGAATTTGATCAAGTAAGATGTCTAAGAAAAACGTTTTTATTCTAAGTGGCGAAGCATCTGGAGATTTGCATGCAGCAAACCTCGTTCACGCTTGGAAAAAAAACAGTTCAAACTTTGTATTTCAAGCTTGGGGCGGTGATCGACTTTCGGCAGAAGGAGTTGAGTTGAAAAAACACATTCGTGACCTCGCGTTCATGGGTTTTGCGGAAGTATTTCAAAACTTACCAACGATCCTGAGAAATTTCAAGTTGTGTAAGCAACAAATCACCGATTTCCAAACGGATGTATTGTTACTCGTCGATTATCCCGGTTTTAATTTACGCATGGCAAAATGGGCCAAAAGCAAAGGAATCAAGGTTATCTATTACATTTCTCCTACCGTTTGGGCATGGAAGGAAAAACGCATTTATCAGATTAGAAGAGACGTTGATCGCATGTACGCCATCCTTCCTTTTGAGCCTGATTTCTATCAGAAATTCAACATGGAAGCACACTATTTTGGTCATCCATTATTAGATGAAGTAGAGCGTTTCAGAAAATCAAAGGAAACTAAACTCGATTTGAATTCAGATAAACCCATTTTAGCTCTTCTTCCAGGGAGTAGAAAACAGGAATTAAAGAAAAAATTACCGCTCATGTTAAAAGCGGCCGAAGCCTTTCATGCGACGCATCAAATCGTTATTGCGGGTGCCCCAAATTTACCAGCATCGTTCTACCAAGAATTTAAACTCGGAAAAAACGTTAGCTTGGTTCAAAATCAAACCTATCAGC
>Ga0208592_1000353_pt1 | contig 13719 bp, 16 predicted proteins | sample LakMenE18May10ns_FD_150712 | JGI IMG/M metagenome (GOLD analysis project Ga0208592, IMG submission 150712) | Freshwater microbial communities from Lake Mendota, WI - 18MAY2010 deep hole epilimnion ns (SPAdes) | ecosystem: Environmental > Aquatic > Freshwater > Lentic | place: Lake Mendota...
CAAAGCAGGTGACCATGTTCCTGAAACATTATTCGTTGAAGTTGTTGGAAGCGGAGATAGTGTACTTCCTGAACAAACAGCTGACGCTTGGTTGAATGTCGGTGTAACAGGAGAATTTACTGTAATATTTTGATTTGTATTAACAGAACCTCCCGGATAACTGAGAACTAATGGTCCAGACACAACTGTACTAGGAGTTACCGTAATTACCGAACTAGAACTTACAACAAAAGGCGATGAAACACCATTGATTGCAACTCCAGTAACTGAAGATAAATTAGCTCCTGAAACAGTAAAGTTTTGACCTTGACAAACTGAATTGGAAGAGGCGGAACTAAATGTAGGAGCAACGCCATTAAAAAATAAATTTGCAGTTGTAAAATATGGTTGATACCTTGATTGGACGACTTTAAATCGACCACCTAAAAACATTTTATTTGATCCGACTACAATGGTTCTAACAATATCATCAGGTTGTGGCATCCAATGACCCGGTGCATTTGAAAGTGTTTTGACAACTGAAGAATTAATTATAGGGAGTCCACAATTAGTATATTGATATCCACCGCCAATATAAACAGAACTATCCTGCACTGCCACAGCATTCAAACCACTCGAATTGATAATGCTTGTATTCATTGATGTCACCGAATTAGAGGTTAAGTCAAACTGAGCTAGAATAGAAACATTTGTAGTGCCAACGGTTGTAAATTGACCCCCTAAATATAACTTCGAACCATTTTTTGCAAGAGCATTTACTGTATTATTTGAATTAGGATTGAAGGCCGTTAAATTACTGTTAGACATTGTATAAGCAGCAATTCTATTTCTAGTTTGTGCACCTATGGTTGTAAATGCACCTCCAATAAACAACGTGTCGTTACTAATCAATAATGTATTGACATTTCCATTTGCCGAAGGGTTAAAAGCATTCGAAGCTCCAGTTGTTGTAGATAAGCCAGCAATTCTTGATCTTGCAGCCCCTCCAATATTTCCAAATGCTCCTCCTGCGTACAGAGTTCCTGAATTAATGACCATTGCATTTACTGATGCATCTGCATTTGGATTCCACCCAGTAGGAAAACCAGTCGAAGCATTGACTTGAGCGATTCTATTTTTTGTTACAGTTGAATTTAATGTTGTAAAATCCCCGCCTAAATAAACATAAGTTGGATCCGAAGTAATAGATCGCACAATATTATTGGCATTAGGATCGAAAGGAAGCAAAGCTCCAGTTGTTGCATCGATAGCAGCAACATTATTTCGAACTGATGAACCAACTCCCCAAAAAGTCCCTCCTACGAAAACATTATTACCTGAACTTGTAATTGATAAAACATTGTATGTTGTGCCTTTTAGCCCCATAACATTTGGGTTCCATGTATTTGCCAAGCCCGAAGTTGGAATAAGTGATGCCAAGCGATTTCTTGCAGCCCCACCAATGTTTGAAAAGTCGCCTCCGGCAATAACTGCCCCGTTATAAATAGCAACTGTTTGAACAATTCCGTCAGCTGATGCATTAAAAGAATTGGATAATGCGTTTAATGGATTTAATCCTGCAAGATAATTACGACTTGCACCACCGATGACAGTGAAATTTCCTGCAGCATACAAAACATTGTTATAAAATGCGAAATCATGAATTCGATTGTTCGCCCCAAAATCATACGGGTCAACTGTAAAACCAGGAAGAGTAAATCCTGCTCCACGAGATTTAGCCACAGTGGCAATATTCGTGAAATCCCCACCTACATATAATTTCGTTCCATTTACAAAGACTTTATAAACTGCTGCATTTGGATTTGGATCCCAAGTAGTTGCTTGAACAAAATTAGTATCCACTGCCGCTAATCTATTTCGAGTGAGGCCTCCAATCGAACTAAAATCTCCACCAATGATAAGTTTATCCGTATACAATGCCATTGTACGAACGACATTGTTACAGAATGCATTCCAGAATATCGGGTCACCGTTGGTTTTGTCCAGTTTAACAATATAATTATTAACCAGTCCTTTTATCGTTGTAAACGACCCACCAGCATACAAATAGGAACCATTCAATACCAGTGTAAATACTGTTGCATTGGGTTCAGGTTTAAAATTTAAATCAACTGAATTATTCGCATTTATATGGGCTAGATTTTTAATGTCATAATTGCCAACACGAGTGAAGTTTCCTCCAATATACCAACCGCCACTGCCATCGGCTAATGTTACATTCACTGTGCCGTAAACTCGGGGAAATGTTATATTCGAAGTTCCGGAACTACCATCAATAACTGCTGAACTTCCTGAAGGATAGCCGGCACTATTAAAATCTCCTCCATAATAAATTGTATTTCCATTGCGGTGAATTGAGTATACTTCGCCATTTGGAGTTGCCCAATTATCTTGATTTCCTATTGAACCAATTGTTATTGACTCTATGTGATCTTGATTGCCTGTAAAGGTTACATTCGTAACTGTGCATGTATAAGTTCCTGGTTGACAAACATTAATAGATTGTGTTGTAGCACCTGTCGACCATTGATAATTTTCCCCAATGCATAAAGCCGATAATGTGAAACAACCCGATCCATCTAGAACAACGCCATTTGAGTTTATTAAATTTTCATTACCATCAGCATAAATCTCATCAATTTCAAATAGCCCACCTGACCATATTGGACAATTTGAGAATTCAACTTTAAGATACCTTGTAACAGGATCTGTTAATAAATCAAAGGTATGATCTGCTAAACCAGTAATATAACAAGCACTTACAGGAATTGAAACCCAAGGACCTAATGCTGAGTTTGCTGTAGAAACAACAGTGTTAATTGGGCAAAATGACAGAGGGTTCCCACCCTTAAAACGCAATTGATTAACCTGTTTAGATTCTGGCAACTCAATGACCATCATGGCATATGTTTTATTTAATACAGCATTTGTTGAAGAATTAAAATAAGCAATATTACCATTAACCATGTTCTGTGGGTTTGTAATACCAGTGCTGCTAACAATGTTCAATAGCTGTGAATGCAGGTGACTTTTGCAAATTAAGATGGTTAAAAAAAATAAAATATTTTTCATGTTATTTATTTATATGTGAATACAATTTCCATTTTTATCAAACCCGAACAAATCACCAATTCTAGGAAGAATCATGACTGTAGCGTTGAATATTCTTTTCTTGTTGATTATTTGCGTATGAAGCCAAAAACAGCAATAAGATCCGTCGAGCTCAACGAATATGAATTTGTCTAAATTATTTCCTTGTGCTCTTAGATTTTCGTTCACTTCATTTATGCCATCCCTTATTTCGTGATGGGCTAAGTTTTTTGTATTACATACATTCCAGAAGATATTTTGAATAACTGGATCTTCAGATGTCTGAAGGGATTTCCATCTTTTATATGGTATTAAAAACTTTCGATCTTCTAAAATATCAAGGCTAATAACTCTAAGATCAGAGTCAGAAAAAGTGACTTCGCTGCATTCTTCATCACGAAGGTAATTTTCTAATATTTTTAAAAGAAACTCCCTTTTAAAAAGTTCAACACTCCCATCATTTGTGAAAAAATTAAACATTCATCCGATTTTTTAGTCTTTTAGGTTTTACAACAGGTTAATCTCTTCATTTTGTAATTTAAACAATTGCAAATTAAGATTCTTGTTTGCAGAAATTAAACTATCTGTTTCTTTTTGAATCTTTATTTTACTCGTTTGAATAACCTCAGTTGAGGTTTGACCCGAGGCTAATCAATAATTGAAAACAAATTTACAAAAAAAAAAAATCACTAGTGCCCGATAAAATATCAAATTTTTGGAATATCCTGCCAAACAGGATCTTTAACTTCCCGAAAAGTCATTAATTATGGAAGTATTACATATCCTTATTCGGGTTTCGACTCAAGTACAAGAAGATGTAACAACCCCTTAAAACACTAACAGACCAACCAAATTACCGTTCGTTCTACTCCACTGTAGAGGAAGACCCTACATTGGTAAATACTCCGTCTACTGATACTGTCATAGGTAATAATATTACTTCAGACAAAGTTAAAAATAATAACCGATCCTATTATCTAACCATGGAAGTAAGGATCACATCTTCCAACCTGTGGTTATCACACTACAGTGATTATCAGATGGAATTATTCTCCATTATATCAGATCTCCACGAAAATCAGAACATGACCTTCAAACAGATAAGTGATTATCTAATAGAAAAGGGATATAAGACCCCAAGAGGGGATCCATTTACCCATAAACACGTATGGTCCATTTTTACCAAAAAGAAACGTTCAGACCAAAGGTTTGGCAGGTCATTTCAACCAGATATAATCGATATGGGAATAGACATCATTAACTCATATCCTGTCTGATTATACCATACCCCTATGGGGGGTCCCCCCTCCATATCACCCCCCTCCATACCAATAACAAAGGGGGTATTTTATAACCAATGATGTAGGTCTTAAATTTTTTTCAGGAAAATTTTTCATTCCAACATGTGAAGACTGGTTGATATGATTTAAGGTATCATCTCCCTAATAACACCAAATGGAGGTTATTTCATTTTCTCATCAATTACGTTAGGTCAAACAGATCAGTACATTAAAGGGTAAAATGGTACAGTTAAATGGGGGTTAATGGGTCATTGTCATTTGACCCGAGATCTTTACCTTCCAGATCAATGAAGACAATTAGAGATATTTCCAAATCACTTAAAGGTGTAGTAAGTCCACAGGAGAAGTTCTTCCGTGTATTGGTATACTACTTCATCACAAAAGGTAGAAGTGTTCTCCTGTATGATGAGGATAAGTTTAAAGAGTATATCCTGACCATTGAAGGAGAAGATAGTGATATGTACAAGTTCATGATCCAAAGAAGACAGGAATACATGATGAATGTGGAGGATATTCTATTACGTGGATTAATGGAGACAAGAAATTAAGAGTACACTTCAAAATGGGATAATTTTTTTAATCACTATACCCGAAAAAGATCGTAAATGACGTTATATGTCTTGAAATTATGGAGAAATGGATAGTAACTCAAAAATGGGAGGGATTATGAATCCTGTAAACCACAAAATGTAAATAACGACTTAAATGATAGATATCGTAAAGTTCAACCATTGTTTTAGATAAAAGATATTCCTTATTGGACCGAAATAAACAATCGAAATACCTCAACTCATGATCATCTAAAATGGGAGTGTTTTTTTTGTAATATTCCAAATACTTATTTACTTGTTCTTCCTTCATTCCACAATAGATTCACGAATTTTTACGGATAAATTCACTATTACCTTAACGTCATGGTCTACAGAGTGGAACTCTGGATTCAACATAAAGAACTGATCAATTGGAATTTCCAATTTATAGATTTGAAATACATTTCCCATTTCTGTTTTTCTACGGATAAATAAATCGTTATCGGACCGTCTCTTCATTTTTTCAGTTTCCTGAAGAAGATAAGTATCGAGACCACTCCTTATTTTATCCAATAACACACTACCATTAGTTACATATCCGTTCCAAATTTTATAAATGACCTGTGACTTTTCCATTTCTATTCTTTCTAAATAAATATTTAAGAGTTAGAAAATGTGACCATTTCATCATGTTTCGTTTTAAATCAAAGATGTTCTGTATGAAAACTATTGTTTTTCTTTTCGTCACGGTTTTATTACGCCTGGTTTCATTTGGTCAAAATGACTCATCCCGATTAAACTTTAAGAAAAACTACGTCGACTATTTAGGGGAAGACACGATACAGGCATTCTTCTGGAATGGTACCATTGCCAGATGTCCTATTCCTTCACCCTTATTTAACTCTTTGGATTCTGTTGAATCAGAGGTAATTGTTGTCATAATGTACATGCCAATGAGATATGAAGAAAATGGAGAATTGAATAATAAAAAGGTAAAAGAAACTATTCAGAATATTCAAGGTGGTGAAGAGAAAATGTACTTTTTTGGGGTTGATCTGATAAATGAAAAACTAGATGTCTATACCTGTGAAGACTACCTGATGAGTATTCCAATAAGATCCTATCATAGGTGTTCGAATAAGTTGATTTTCAAAATCGAGGATGACTATTTTTTGGGTAGATATGAAATCCGAATAAACAGGAAAAAAAGTGTGACAGGAGTAGTTTATGATAAAAGAAGAAATCTTACCGAGATTTTATATTCTGCAACACCAGAGTTAATTCAAATATTTAAGTAATGAAGAATATCATCTGTACGTTGTATATCGTCAAACTAAAATGAACTTCAACTTAAAAATGGAATGGATTATTGATCCTGTAAACCACATAATGTAAATAACTTGTTAAAAGATAGATATCTTGCAGTTCAACCAATGTTCTGGACAAAATAAAATCTTGGTTAGACACAAAAAGACAATTGAAATTTTTCCAATCCTTATTGTTTAAAATAGGAGTGTTGTTCTTGTAGTAATTTAAATACCTGTCTTTTTGTTCTTCCTTCATTCCACAATTGATTCACGGATAAATCCACAATTACCTTAATATCTTGGTCTATAGAGTGGAACTGTGGATTCAATATAAAGAACTGATCCTTATGGATTTCCAATTTATTGATTTGAAATTCATTGCCCATTTCTGTTTTTTTACTGATGAATAAATCATTATCCGATAAACTCTTTATTTTTTCAACCTTCTTTAAGAGGTAAGAATCTAGATCACTCCTTATTTTACCTATCAAAGCACTGCCGTTGGTGATATAATCGTTTCCCGTTTTATATATTAATTTTGACTTTTCCATAACTATTGTTTTTTTATAAATATTGGAAAATAGGAAACATGTAACCAAAACAATATATTATGGTTAAAATAATTTTATGTAAGCAATTTTCAGAGTTGAATTAACGTCTTTATAAAGAAACGTAATTATAAAACGAACCATGTGGGATAAATTTAAAAATGCATTCGTGGAATGGATAAGATCCGTTTTGAAAGGAATATTAGATTTGCTTAAGAGCTGCATTGTTGGAATAATGCTTTTTTTATTTTTTATTACCATTCCGATAATTTGTTTTTGGATTTTTCACCAATCTATGCCAGGATTCGGATTTCTTGCTTATGTAGGAGGTTTATTCATTTTTATCGGCTTATTAATGATCATAGGAATCATTTTAAGCACTTTTCAAAATTGGTTTTATGGGGCAATAAACAAATGGGGTGTAAAGACAAATGAAAAAACTCACCCATTCCCTTCTTTAAAAGAAGTCACTTTTATTTTCACTATTGTATTTTTATTTGTCATTTCAGGAGCCCTTTTAATGATTTTAGAGATTTTAATGAAATCGAGATGAATGATTAACTAAAAATCTTGTTTAAGATTCTTCCAATTAATATAACTTCTTTACAATGTATGTGTTATGAAAAATTTAATTTTGTTATTCGTATTATTAGTATTTTCGGTTAACTCATATTCTCAGTGTTATTTCTCTAAAAAAGAAGGTTGGATAATAAGTGATGGTGTTAACACAATTAATAATAAAGGGTTTCGGATTGATTCTGATTTCCCTAAAGAAGAGACTGTAAAAGGTAGAACTAATTTTAGGAAAGTCGATAAATTATCTAAAGATACCTTATCCTCTGAAAAAAATGGTTCATACTTCTATTATTTTGACTTTACTACTAAAGAATTAGATTTACATGACTGTAATGGTTCATTTAGAATCTATAAAATAAGTAAAATCAAACATAAAGGTGATACATATTACATCACAATTAATGAAACAGGAAAAAAGATTAAGTTTAAAATTATTTTTCGTGATTATGTTGAATTTACTCAAATAAACTACTACAAAAAAGAAGACTATAGTGATATATTAATTAATAAACATTCCACGTATTACAGTAAGAAATAAACAGAGGGTATTATCAATCAATTTTTTGCATTAAAACAATCTGCAAATCGGTTTTTCAACATTGTAACAAAGTCATTTTGATAACGTTAGAAATCTAATTTAGACAATTCAAATCCATAGCAATGCGAAATATTATAGTCCTTTTTTCTCTAATCATAGGCCTTAGTAGCTGCACTGATTTTTACAACGATAAACGCAGTTATTCAAACAATGAACAAAAATTTAAAAATGAAGCAGATTCATTGAATAAATTATTTGATAGTGTAAAATTTTACGACTCAAAATACCAATTCGTTAAATTGAAAAATCCTGACACGTTGCCAGAAAATGTAAAAGCTAAATATCTTTTATGGAATGATTGGATCCAGGGCATGAAAGAATATGCACAAGAACAATCTGAAGCTAGCAAAATAGATGAAGCATACTTTCTTTGGTATATTAGCATTGGTATCGGTTTGATAACCTTAAGATTGCTAGTGTATCGAAAGAAGATTGTTAAAAAATGGTTGAAACTTGTGTATTATAGCAGCATAACTTTTCTTTTCTGGCTAGGAACAAGTTGTTATGCGTTTCTGTTTATAAAATACCCAACTTATGGCTCTCAATCTGATATTACATTTTTAACATTAAGCACTCAATTCAAACTATTCCCTTTCATGATTATTTGGCTTGCCAATACTATCTTCATTGGTCTAATTATTATTTGTTTAAATAGACTTTTCATTCACCTTTTTTCTGTCATTGTTTTAGAAGTAAAACAGCCAGGTTATTCTAGCGGAAAAATCAAAATGGATGATGATCTAAGAATTCAATTTCAAGAAAGAGATAAAACACAAAAAATGAAAGATGAGCGATTAAAAAATCTTTTGTTATATGTGTCTTCTTCATTTGTTTTACTTTATCTCTATTATCAAAACCAACTGTTTTCAAAATTAGAATTTGTAAGATATAGAATTGCTATGAAAAGCGAAAGTTTAAGCAATTATTGGTTTTTACTATTGATTACTATATTATTCGTAATTTATTATTGGGCGGAAGGAACCTCTTTAAATGATCGAAAAAAAATTCTCGACGAAATCGATAAAAATGCCTAATCGAATAGAATGATTGCGGATTGGCTTTACAATTTTTCGCTGTTTATTTAATTTTTAGATTGAAATTCACTACCCATTTCAATCAGCAGACATAAGTAATTAATAAAACCTTAGTATGAAAAAGTCTTTTATTATTGTAAGTATATTTTTTCTAGTAGCTTGTGTTTCTAAAAAAAGTTCAACGCAATGGGAATTCAATGGCAGTGTATTGGAATTTACGTTTCCTCCTCCAATCGATTTAACGAAGTCCATTTTCACCAGTGATTTAAAACTTATCAATGGGGGCACTTTCAATATGCCAAAAACAAAAGAAATCATAGTTCAGCAATGGACCGTTGCTTCATTTCTATTTTCAGACCATGAAGTAACAAACAAAGAGTACCGTGAGTTTATAATTTGGACAAAAAGAAAAGCAGCAGCAGATTTATTAGCAAAAACGTATCCTGAAAAAAGGCTCCAAAACGGAAATTATAATGAAGATATCCCAATAGATTGGAATGATCCCGTTATTCAATCTGAGTTATTCATAATTGAAAATACTATAAAGGTTTACAATAAAAAAAAATTAACCTTTATCATTCCATGTGACAGTTGGAACAATACTTATCCAATTGTAGACGCCCCAGTTGAAATTTATCCTGATACGCTTTGTATTGAAAAAGAACAAATGTTGGGAAATGATTATCGTCAAATTTTACGAAAATACTGGTCTGATCCGAGATATGACAATTATCCAGTTGTTGGTGTGAGCTGGATTCAAGCATGGGCTTACTGCGCGTGGCGAACTGATAGACTCAATGAAGAAATATTAATTCAAAAGAAGATAATTGATGAAAAATCATTGTATAATACTACAGAATTTTTCATTCAATTAATGGAAAAAAAAGGAGGTATGGATGCAATACTTTTCCCTTCGTTTCGATTACCAACCGAAGCAGAATGGATTTTGGCGACAAAAACCAAAAACTACAAGATTGAAACCGATCAACTATTCGCATGGGATGGTTTTAAAATTACTTCAAAAAAAGGGGATTATTTAGCAAACTTCAACCAATATTATTTAAGAAATTCTGACACGTACGAATTTACAGCACCAGTCAAATCCTTTCCAATAAATGGAGTTGAAATGTATGATTTATGTGGTAATGTTGCAGAATGGGTGCAAGATCGTTCAGCTTCCGATCCGACATTAAAGGTAATTAAAGGTGGTGATTGGTCAGATTCTTTTGAACAACTAATGACACATAAGGTTGATACTCTCAATTTCAATAGGTCATCATCGCGTGTTGGTTTCAGAGTAGCAATGGATAAAGTTGGCTCAGAGTATATTTTTAAATAATCATTCAACTATGCATCAAATTATATCAACAATAAAAGAGCGCTCTTTTTTCATTATCGTTCTATTGTTCTTGTTAAATCTCTCTTGCGAGCAAAATCAGCGAATAAAATTAAAACAACAAGATCCCAAAAATGGATTTAATGCCGATTTAGAAAAGGTTGCCCATTTTAAAGATTTAACCAGACATTTAGAGCAATATGATTCTACATGGAAAAAAATAATCCCATCAACAACAGATTTTGAATATGTAAAGGATATGGCATCTGAACTTACAAGAATTCAAAATAAAGGTACTTTAGGTAAAGTACCTGAAGGCCTCATATTCGAGATATTAAGAGGTATTCCTGAAGAAGGGCAATTAAGAGAGGCATTTTTAGATATGTGGTTAGATGCGCAAGGAAAATCCATAACCAAAAAGTAATGATCATAAAACGGCAAGAATAAATTATGCTTAGATCTTTCGAACCTATCAACAACAAGGTTATGTATCGATTTTATAATCCAATAGTTATTGATTAAAATGTTTTTGTATCCATACTATATTAATCAACTATGAAAAGAACAATTTTTATTTATGCTTCTCTTGCATGTTTATTTAGTTGTTCAATTGAAAAAACAGCCGCCACAAAAGAAAATGTGTTTGAACCATGTCCTCAAACAATCAATACCAGTGTAGGGTCTGAATTGCAGCATGAACTGGCAGTTATAATGAGGTCTTGGACCCAAGAACAAAGAGATGAGTTTAGGCGGAAGTATGTCTACTCTGAAGTTAATTTCATCATGAACAATGTTGATACATTGACTATTAAATAATGCTTTTCATTAAAATTTAAAACTATTATATGAGAAATTTATTTTTGTTATCGTTCTTATCCCTTTTGAATATTAACGTTTTATCTCAAAAAAAATATAGTTTTGAAACCCCTTGGAAGGCAACATCCAATGATAGTATTATGGAGTGGTTTACCGATCGTTTGGATAACACCTCCGATTCTCTTCTATTTGAAACTTTTAATAGATTGGGTGTTGACACTGATAGTGTTGAGTGGATTTATCCTTCGAGAGAGTTTTACACTTTACATAAAAATGGATGGGATTTCTATTCTAGAAGAATATATACAGTTAACAATAAAGATAAGGAAATTGTGATCACTCAGAAAAACACAAGTGAAAATAAACTTCCAAATAGTCTTTTTATGTTAAGTTACTTATATAAAGATGGTGTCACTAGTTTAGTACTTATAGAGTATTATTAAACTTTTGTATATCTATTCTGTATTTCATTGATTTTTAAATTTCGTATTCAACATAAGTTATAAAATATGATTAACTCAAATCAAAAAATTCTTTGAATAATTCTAAAATGCTTTATTTATGAAAAACACAATCGCCATCTTCTTTCTATTTATGCTATTTAATGCTTTAGGGCAGGCTCCATTTAATTTTACAGAGTACTATTATTCAAATAATAAAAACAGAGTAAAAGAAATGAATATTGACTCGTTAGAAAATGTATTAGTAAAAAAAATCAACAACTTTAGAACAGAAAACGGCTTAAATCCATTAATTGAAAATGATTCACTGAGTGAATATTCTAAAAAATGGTCGGAAAACATGCTGTTACAAGATAAGATTTATCACTCCAACATAACAGAAAATGGAATTGTATCTGAGAATGTATACATGTCTAAAGGTTTTGGGGTATTTCCTATGGAAAAAGAATATATATCATTGGTAACTGATAGAATATTCAACAGTTGGTTGAAATCTGAAAAACACAGGAAGAACATGTTAATAGATGATGTGAAGTCAATAGGTCTTTCGATTGTGTTGATTCCCAATGGAATGGTGGACGAATCCTCGACAATGGTAATGCGCTAAAATATTTTTCGAAAATCCTCTTATAAATTTTGATTTAAATATTTCACCAATCGATCCCATCTCTTCTTAAAAGACTTGAACTTTCGATTCCTCTGATTCCAGAAATAGTGCCTTGATTTTCTTTTGAAACTTCTGTCGAATTAGAGTATATTCTTACATTTTGATCAATCTCTCCACTCCAAATGATGTCCACATAATTTCTATAATAACTACCATCTAATTCACTATCGATTACCCTTCCAGAATTTGATCCTTGAATATAAATATAAATTGTACCACTTAATTCTTTAAAATCTACTTGAACGGTTCTGTCATAATTGTAGAATGAATATTCGGTTAACCATTCTATAAAAATATCCTCACTATACCAAATACTATTCTCTTTTTGATGTTCTATTTCCTCCTTTGCAAGTTTTTCATTCCTTTTTTTTTGTTCTTCAGGAGTTAATTTGTTGTTACCTCCATATATATTCTCTATCTCTTCTTTATCCATTAAAGATTGTTCCTTTATTTTATTTTCATTGGTTGAATTATTTTCTGTCACATTTATGTTTGAATGTAAATCATCCCAATCTGTGTCTGTGCCAAAATCGTATGTTAAATCACTAGTTCTTTTATCATTAGAAATATTTGTAAAATTAATCCATCTATCTATCTCTCGATTTATCAAATCTTTTTCAGTTGTTGAATATTTTGTTCTATCAATGAAAATCACACCGTTTTCAACCTTATCAATATATAAAGATTTATTTGCAATACTATCTACATAAAATTTTAAATGTATTAATAATTGCATCATTTTATTTGTGATATCGAATTCATCTTTTGGATTATTGAATGTTATAGTTTGACAAATCAAATTGTTTGAGAAAACTAAAAATATTACGCTTATAATTTTTCTCATCTTCAGATATTTATAGATAAACAAAAGTAATGATAAGTACCCAAAAACACACAAGTCTAAACCTACAGTACACATCTATATTAGACTCAACCGTCTTCAAAACAGTTTCCCGTATAACTGACCAATTGAGGGACTTGTATTATACTGACAAAGTACATTTGGATGGACCACAGACCATTGGCGACATTATACCAACAATCAGGAAAAAAGAAGTATTAGAATTAGAATATGAGGTCTTGAATGAGTCCGATGTTGAATCTGTAATTAACAGAATAAACTTCGACATCTTTGGATCTAGTCTTGTTGAAATCCCAAATACAGAATTCACTTATATTATCAAAGTCGTTTGTTATTTTGAGCATCAGGGTGATATTGACCAAAACGATAAGGTATAGTATTTAGTGATCCCATTCTAACAATTCTTGTAAATTGAGTTGGTGAATCTTCTTTATATACACCATCATGGTAGAGTAGAACGAACGGGTATTTGGTTGGTCTGTTAGTGTTTTAAGGGGTTTCCGAGGGTTTTTCTTCTGGACGTTTTTGGAAATAGTCCGTTTTACTCCCTCAAAAATCAATGGTATTTTAAGAAAAAGATGTAATTCATGAAC
>Ga0208592_1000354_pt1 | contig 13666 bp, 11 predicted proteins | sample LakMenE18May10ns_FD_150712 | JGI IMG/M metagenome (GOLD analysis project Ga0208592, IMG submission 150712) | Freshwater microbial communities from Lake Mendota, WI - 18MAY2010 deep hole epilimnion ns (SPAdes) | ecosystem: Environmental > Aquatic > Freshwater > Lentic | place: Lake Mendota...
TCGAAGAGCGCGCGTTCACCGTTGGTCCGGTGTTTATGAACACCATGCCGGTTGAGATGATTGATTCGGTCGATGTGTCGAACGCAGTCGTCTATCTCGCCAGCGACGAAGCTCGTTACGTGACTGGCATGCAGATGAAGATCGATGCGGGTCTCGTCGGTCGCTAGATTTTCGACACAGCCTTATATCGAATGTCTGCAGACGAGTCTGGCTAAATTGTTGCTTGGTGGCAGCGCTGCGAGATGCCGTCCTTACGTTTTGAGGGCGAACTTCTCCGAACGACGGAATTGTTTAGTTGAAGTTCACCTTTGGAGTGCGCGTTCGTAGCAAGGACGTAACCGAGCGCATCTAGGTTGCCCGCCGTGGAAGACCGGACTCATTCCAAGTGATGCGGCTTGAGAATTCGCAGTCAGTGAGTGGTTCGCATAGCGCACCCACTGTTTATGTCGATGCAGATCTTCCGGGAGCTAATCGGATAGCACGATTCCTTGGTGACGAGGGATGGGAAGTCGTCTCCGGTACTTCGGAAATTCCTCCGATGAGCATCCCAATCGTATTCTTTGGACCCTCGACCGATGTCGAGTTGTGGGCGAAACTCCTCGGGTCTGGCGGATTACGGGCAATAGCCGTCGGTAACAATGCGGACAGCGACGTCGTAGTTGGAGCGTTGGAAGTCGGGTTCGATCAATTCGTTGACAGTTCGATCTCCGATCGCCTCCTGCTGGCGCGTATTCGTTCAGTGGCTCGAAGGAGACCCACGAGAGTAAGAGCGGAAAACGGAATCGTTCTCAATCAAGGCAACTTGTCGGTGTCGTTGGGAGAACAGGCCATCAAGCTCTCGTCCAGCGAATTTGCGGTCCTCGCGGTTCTTTTCGACCGATCCGGCTCGGTGGTGTCAAAGCGTGTTCTGAGCGAGAAGAGCGGCTGCGAAGGACCGGACTCGCTCGACTCGGTGGTGCGTCGGGTTCGAACGAAACTCGAAAATTTGGAAGGTATTCGTCGAATACGGGCGGTGAGAGGGTTTGGTTTCATCCTTGACGACAAGGTCTAGGTCGGAATTGTTCACCTTGCCTTCTTCTTTGGGTAACCAGCAGTTCGGAAGCATGTCGTTCGCTCTCTCTAGGTTCGACGCTGTGGCTAGAGAGATTCTGATCAATGAGCGTGTCGTTGGTTCCCCCACCGACGACAAAATCATTGAGCGACCCCTGGGGTCTACCGAACTGGGTGAAAAAGGACTCGACGCCATTCGACGCGGTCTGTGGACCAAGCATGAAATGCACTCCAATTTGGCGGAGCGATGCTGACCCAAACCGAGACAGTCGTTTCCCAAGCTGAGCCAGAGAGTCGCGAACCGGATCCGCGGACTATCAATACCGTTCGAGATCGAAACGATCGAATTTTCAGATTTGGTTTGTCCTCAACGGGCATCGCCGTGCTGGCCATCATGGTTGCCGTTGGCGTCTTTCTCGGTGCTCAGGCCTTTGATGCACTTAGCGAAACTGGAGTTTCGTTCCTCACCACCACCGAATGGGAACCGGATCGAGGTCGATTCGGCATTGGGTCGGTTCTTTTGGGCACGGTTTTGATCGCGTTAGTGGCAATTGCAATCGCTATCCCCATATCGCTTGGCACCGCCCTCTTCATTACGAATATCGCTCCAGCACGTTTCCGCGGAATTTTGGTTTCACTCGTTGATCTGATGGCTGCTGTTCCCAGCGTGGTCTATGGACTCTGGGGGCTGTTCTTCTTTCAATCAGGAGTAATTGGCCTTTCTCGTTGGATCTCAACATGGTTTGGCTGGATCCCCATATTCCGTGTGGAAGGAGCCGAGTCGAATAGTGCGTTACCCAACGCGTCAGCATTTACGGCTTCTGCTTTCATCGCCGGTGTCGTCGTGGCACTCATGGTGATGCCGATTCAAAGTTCGGTCATGCGCGAGGTCTTCTCACAAGTTCCTCTGGGCGAACGAGAGGGTGCGTTCGCCCTGGGTGCGACACGCTGGGGCGCAATTCGAGTTGTTTCGCTGCCGTTTGCCCGCGGGGGAATCATCGGCGGAACGATGCTCGGCCTCGGACGAGCACTCGGAGAGACGATCGCCGTACTGCTGATTATTTCGCCCAGTTTCGAGATCAATTTCCGAATATTCGAATCCGGGGGAAATTCGGTGTCGAGCCTGATTGCGTTGGGATACAAGGAAGCTTCGTCATTTGGCCTTTCGGCGCTCATGGCAGCCGGGTTGGCACTCTTTGCCATGACGCTTGTCGTCAACTTCATAGCGTCGACGTTTGTCGCTCGATCGCGATCCGGTGCGAGTAGCGAAGCATGACCATTTTGGATAAGTCCGACTCGGTGGAAGACCAGGTGGGTGACGTGGAGTCTCAGCGTCCGAAAACGACCCTTCCAGAGATAACTCCAATCGCTCTTCCCCCGTCAGGCACGCGAAGGATCGCTGGCATCTCCCGGGAGGACCTGGGCAACATTTTGGGCGCCGGCGCGAGCTCCATCGCCGCGACCTATTTGTTGTTCGGACTCCTTGCCCCGCTGCAGGGTTCGGTCGGATTTGTCGTGGTTGCGTTCCTGGTCTTCCTCGGCCTCTACGCGCTACTGGTCTCTCTCACGAATCCAAGTCCCATTGTCATCGACAAAGTAATGACAGCGATTTTGGCTGCATCGGCGGCCCTCGCTCTGGCGGCTCTTGCATCAGTAGTGGCGTTCACTTTGTGGCGTGGACGAGATGCGCTTGTCACGTGGAATTTGTATACCGAGGACATGAGCCAGGCGGGTCCCGCTGATCCGCTGTCTGTCGGCGGAATCAAGCATTCGATTGTCGGAACTCTCATCATCATCGCCATCGCGATCGTATTGACTGTCCCTCTGGGAATCGCTTGCGCAGTCTTCCTTAACGAAACACGCGGTCGGTTCAATCGGTTGGTGCGAACAGTGGTCGACGCAATGTCGGCTCTCCCATCGATCCTCGCTGGACTCTTCATTTTCGCAACGTTCATCCTGATTCTCGGACTGCCGCGATCGGGACTTGCTGCCGCCTTTGCGGTGAGCATCATGATGTTGCCGATCATCATCCGTTCAGCAGACGTCGTCATTCGACTGGTTCCAGGAAACCTCCGAGAGGCTTCTGCTTCACTTGGGGCACCGGAACGCCGGACTGTCTGGCATGTGGTTCTGCCAACGGCACGCCCCGGACTCGGTACTGCAGTCATTCTCGGTGTTGCTCGTGGTATCGGCGAGACCGCGCCGGTGCTGCTCACCTCCGGGTTTGCGTCGACTCTGAATGTCAATCCGCTGCGCGATCCCATGGTTTCGCTACCGCTGTCGGTGTTCGAATTCGTCCAGTCACCCCAACCGGCCCTTATCGCCCGTGGGTTTGCTACCGCAGCGGTTCTGATGGTCCTGGTCTTGGTGTTGTTCGCAGTGGCTCGACTGATCGGCGGCCGGCCGGCCGGACAGCTGTCCTCTCGCCAGCAAAAACGAGCAGCAAGCCGTTCGTTGCGGGATCTGAAACGCATCGAGCCTGATATCGAAACGGAGCAGTCATGAAAAAGGTATGGGCGTTCGTTCTGTTTGCACTAGTGGTATCCGTCTTTGGTGCTTCAGGCCCGAGTGCTGAGGCACAGGCGAGCTATCAGCGAATTTCTGGCGAAGGCTCCTCCTGGTCTGCGGGTGCCATCGATGCAATGCGCGTCAATGTCAAGCAATTTGGAATCACCGTTGACTACAACCCGAGTGGATCCAGCGCAGGTCGCAAAAATTTCCTGAATGGAACCGTTGACTACGCGGCTTCTGATATTCCGTTTCAGTTTCAACCTGAAGATGGTTCGGCGCCTGAAAATCCCGCGCCGGGAAGTTATGCATACATTCCGGTAACGGCCGGCGGCACTTCGTTTATCTACAACTTGAAGATCAACGGCCAGCGCGTCACTAATCTCCGACTTTCGGGTGAGAACGTAACCAAACTGTTCACCGGCGCGATCACGAGATGGAACGATCCCGCCATTGCAGCGGATAATCCCGGGCTGACGATGCCTGATCGCCCAGTGGTTCCCGTCGTACGTTCGGATGGTTCCGGTTCAACAGCGCAGTTCACGCGATGGATGATCAGTCAACATGGGCCGCTTTGGACCGACTACTGCAGACGCTCGGGAAGGGCGCCTGCGTGTGGCGCAACCTCCACCTATCCCACGATTGCTGGGATGAAGGCACAGGCAGGCGATCTTGGCGTCACGGGTTATGTGACGCAGGGTTTTGCTGAAGGATCCATTGGTTACGTGAACTACTCCTATGCGATTGGCTCAAGGTTCCCCGTCGCAAAGGTTCTGAATAAAGCCGGCTTCTACACAGAGCCCAGCCCGTCGAACGTGTCGGTCTCACTGCTCAAGGCTCGAATCAATACAGACGCTGCTTCGCCCAATTATCTGACTCAAATTCTCGATGATGTCTACAACGACACTGATCCGCGCAATTACCAACTGTCGTCGTACTCATATTTCATTTTGCCGACAACAATTCGAGGCCAATTCAATGCGGCGAAGGGTAGGACGCTTGGAGCGTTCACCTACTACGCGATGTGTCAGGCGCAACAGCAGTCTGCATCACTCGGATACTCGCCACTTCCAATCAATTTGGTGTCATCAAGCCTTGAGCAAATCCGGAAAATACCTGGGGTCGAGGTTCAATCAGTCGATGTCAAAAACTGCAACAACCCGACTTTTTCGCCGGATGGAACAAATCTGCTAGCGAAGAATGCGCCGTTTCCCTCTGAATGCGACAAGATCAACGTGACGCAATGTGCGGTCGGAACGGGTGGGGCAGCAAACCAAACCACCGCAACAAGTTCCGGTGGTGGGTCTGCGAATGGTTCCGGAGCTGGTACGCCAGGTGCTGAGACCGCAGCATCGGCAACCGCGACATCGGGAACCGATTGCGATCCGGCTACTGAAGATTGTTCGGTAGTGAGTTCCGCCGGATCCGGCAATTCATTGGCGAGTGCAATTCCGGTGTCATTGGCTGCGCCGGGAGGTTGGTCGAGTTCTCAAACGTTGACGCTTCTTGTTGTGCTCCTTCTGGGAATGATCATTGTCGGCCCAGCTATCGGCATTCAGTACTTCTCGAAACGAAATCAAAAATGAGAATTCGATCTCACGCGAAGAACGTTCTTGTCTCCGTTGGAGTTGCACTGTTGCTCGTAGTTTTTTTGCCGCAACAGTCCTCGGCAAATTCGGTGATTGGTAGCGCTGGAACGGATACAAGAATTGCGGATACTGATTCAGCCGTGACGGTTCCGGGAAGTGGATCGTTCGCTTCGTTGCGAGTGAAAGTCAATCAAACGCGCCAACTGGTCAATCAGGCCGTCTCGATTTCTTGGACTGGTGCGACACCGACATTGCAGGGCCCCGGAAGGTTTGGCGGCAATTTTCTTCAGATATTTCAGTGCTGGGGCGAGGATGACGGATCAAACCAAGCAAACCCTGGACCGCCACCTAGTCAGTGTGCGACTGGTGCAGCCTCTGGTGTCTACGGCGGTCTGCCCTCTGGCGTATTGCCCGGAGGATTTTCGGCAAGTCGATTGATCAGTCGCTCCACTTGGCCCAATTTCGATCCTCAAGCTGGCTATCTCGACGCTCAAACGTCGAATGTTTGGATGCCGTTTAAGGCCGTCGACGGAACCGAAATTGGTCGCCACGTAGATCCAAACTTCAATCCCTCAATCGTTGGCGGAAATTTTTGGTTGAACCCGTATTTCAGCGCCAGCACAACGAACGAAATTGCTGCTGGCCAAACTCTTTCGGACGGCACCGGCTCGGAGATTTTCCAGACCGTTACGGGTCTTGAAAATTCTGGCTTGGGGTGTGGGCAGCGAGTCGAGCCGCAGCAGGGCGGCTCCTTGAAGGTTCCAAAATGTTGGATCGTGGTCGTTCCGCGCTCGACCGCAGAAATTGAAAATGTCGGTACGCCTTATGAGCAGGATGCCCGTTCGTTCGGAGTGTTCACCTCTCCGCTCGCTCCTGAGGCGTGGAGTAATCGAATTGCAATCCCAATCGAGTTTGTAGCGGTCGATTCGCAATGTGAAATTTCGCAGAATGAGCGTCGAATTGTCGGAAATGAGTTGATCGTTGCAGCCATGACAAAATGGCAGCCCAAGTTGTGTGGCACCGGGTCACTTCCTCCGTTTGTGTATGCGACAGTCCCGGACGCAAGCGCAAGACAACAAATTGTGGATCCCGTGGAAGGGTCTGCAGGGCTTTCGGTTGTGCAGAGGCCTCTCGAATCAAGTGACGAGGACCCCCTTAAGCCGACGGTCTACGCCCCGCTTTCAATATCCGGACTTGCCATTGCCTTTAACTTCGAGCGAATTCCCAAGCTGGACGCGCCTGGTGATGAGCAACTTCTTGCAGGATTGAGAGTTGCGAATCTCAATCTCACGCCGCGAATAGTGGCAAAACTTTTAACCCAGTCCTATGTCTCGCAGGTTCAGATATTCCAGAACCCCGGTTATCCCTGGCTGGCAGGTAACCCAAACAATCTTGCAACTGATCCTGACTTTCTCAGTTTCAATCCGGAATTTGCGTTGCTGCAAGTGGGTGACCAGCGGACCTTTAGTGGCCTGCAACTCCCGTCTCGGAATTCAGATGCCGCCCGTCAAATTTGGGAATGGATTTTGGCCGACCCGGAGGCGAAGCGATGGCTAGATGGCCAGCCCGACGAGTGGGGGATGAAAGTCAATCCCGTCTATGCGACGACGGGAGCTGCGAATTCTTCGGGCTTACCGTTTGCTGATTCAGCCCCGGAATCGTTGCCCAAAGCTGATCCGTTCTGCTACCAGTCACCAGCGATTGATACGGGTGTCATCCCCAGCACACTTTGTGGCCCCGACTGGATGCCGTACTCCCAAAGCCTTACCGATGTCGCCCGCGTCTTGCGCATTGCTGACGATGGTGCCCGCATCGTGAAAGATGTCTTTGCGTTAACGGTCGACCAGGTTTGGAAACGTTCACAACCTCAGTACTTAGGCCGTCGAGCCATGATCGGGGTTACAGACACATCCTCAGCTTTGATTTATGGATTGCAGATCGCGCGATTGAGTCGAGCGGGAGACAACTCGGCGTCACGTCAGTTCACTTCTCCGACGAGCGAGGCCCTCGTCAAGGCGGTGGCGTCGATGACTACTCCGACAAATCCGGCTGTTCGTGAACCTGACCAAACAAAGATGTCGGCAGGTTCCTACCCACTGGCAGCCATAAATTACGGAGTAATTCGACCACTCGGACTTCCGCAGGCGGATCGTAACGACTACGCGTCGTTTATTGAATACGCAAGCGGTGCTGGTCAATCGCCGGGCTATGACATCGGAGAATTGCCGATCGGATATGCGTCAATGCCGCAGACATTGCGACAGCAATCAGCGCAAGCAGCCAAGACGATCCGCGAACTGCAGCCGACGGCTTCTGCAGTTGGTGAGAATTCTGGATCTGGTGACGAGAATGCCAACGGGCAGGGTTCGTACTCGAATGTGGCTGCACTACCGGTTCAGGTCGGTGCCTCAGGCGAACCTGCTCCTTCCGAGACCGAGCCGTCACCAACCGGAGATTCAGTCATAGCGACGACTCCGATTTTTGGAATGTCGCCGATCAGGTTCGTGGTTCCAGCGCTAGTAGCGCTCGGAGTGTTCGCGGGCCTGTCGGTGCTCGAGATCACGAAGCGCCCCAGACGGAGACGATCATGAGGCGAGGATTCCTATCGAAAATCGTCCTTGCGGTCCTAGGTTTCATGGTCATTCAGTTGCCGGTAGCCGACATCAGTCTTGCGAGTGCATCGGAAACAGATGCGAACTCGAATTCCGTCGTTGTTGTTGCAGGCGACGGCCCGAATGCTGGAAAGCAAATCGCCGACGGTAAAGGTTCGACCTCGTTTTCATTTTTACTGCAGGGAAAATCTGAATGTCAGGGCGACAGTGCTGACGGGAACTACCGAATCCAAAGTTTCATCGTTCCTGAAACGGTTGACCCCAAGACTCTGACGTTTGAATCGACAAAGCCTGCTGGCGAGGGCAACTGGGCTCTCTACGACGTCAACACCCGTCCGTATGTTCAGGATCTCACGTCGGTTGCTGATGCCCCGGGCAAACCCGGGCGAATCGATTCAATTCCTCAACTCTCGTTTGCCGTCTTCCCCCCGGGAACACTTGCGCCTGGTGTTTACAAGATGGGGATTGCCTGCTCGCTCATGAACGAGCCGACGCGGATCTGGGAAACAACAATTGAAATCAGCGAGGATGCGAATGACAGCCCAGCCAACATCGGCTGGACGGTTACTGGCGGCGTGACCTCAGAAGACGATTCAAACCCTGCTGCGTTGGTGGCGCTGGGTGTGGTCGCTGTCGCGCTTGCAGGACTCATTTCCTACAAATTTCTCGAAAAGAAAAGAGCAAAAAGTGGAATCAACAAGTAGATCTTCTTTCACGAGCCTTCGTGCTTCAGGTCTGCTCCTGGCAGCAGTAGTTCTGTTGGCGATTCTTGGAATTGTCAATGCACTGCCTGCTTCAGGTGCGACGAACAACGGCACAGCAACGTTGACGCAGTCCTCGGGTACAGGTGCGACGAACTTCACGATCAACCTGGGTGGAAGTGCAACATGCCCGGGTGATGGAAATGCCGGATATCGGTGGCAGACATTCATGATTCCTGCAGCGGCTGACATCGACGCAACGTTGACGTTCGGCAGCAGTGGCCCGACCGCAGTCGGTGCTGAGTTCCGACAGCCATTGTTTGACATTTCTGGTTCCCCAGTTGTTGCCAAACTGCCGGATATCGCCGTGGCCCCCGCGACCACTGGTGGCATCTCGGGTATCCCCAATTTCAACTTCCAGGTGTTTTCACCCACCAACATCCCGAATGGGGACTACAAGATTGGGGTGGCGTGCACACTTGGTGCGGCCGGTTCGACCCAATTGAAGTCGTACTGGAGTCAGCAGATCACGATCACAAACGACCCGACCAACACGGACAATGCGCAGGTTGATTGGGCCACTTCGACTCCGCCTCAGACGACAACCACGACAGCTGCTCCGACCACAACGACCACGGCCGATCCGACAACAACGACAAGTACGACAACGGTCGGACAGTCAACGTCGACCACAACTACCGATCCACTTGCAGGTGACGGATCGACCACGGACACAGGCGAACCGACAGACACTCTGACTTCGAGCTCGGGTGGCGGACTGCCGATGACGGGCAGTGGTGTGTGGTCGATACTTTTCTGGGCGGTAGTTCTTCTGGTCGCTGGACGAATGACGTACCTCGTAAGCAGGTCTCCGAGTCCGACTGAAGAAGTTGAATGAACCCAACTGGAGCAGTTGTCGAAGAAGCCTCGCCGGCCGAAGAGCCTGGAAGTGAGAGCAAGAGCGGTTCGCAGCCCTGGCTGAAATCGTTCTTCACTAGGGAGCCCGTAGGCGAGGTCCCGCCGCTTGGGGGTCGGGCCCAAATCCTCCGAATTTCCCTAGTGGTTTTAGTGGTGCTTCTGGTCTCGTTTTTGGCCTCAATCTCTGTCCTGGGAGGCATGCAGCAACGCTCTGCCCAACAGAAAGCATTCAATTCGTTTCGCGTTGAATTGGCGGAGGGGACAGCACCGACGGGACCGGTCAATGTCGATAGTCAATTGATCCGACCAGGTACACCTATGGCGTATTTGGAAATCGCGTCGATTGGAACTCGCCAGGTTGTGTTTGCTGGGACGTCATCGAAAGTCACCATGGATGGTCCCGGTTATCGCATGGACACCGTCTTTCCCGGTCAAGTCGGAACCAGCATCATCATGGGTAGACGAGCCTCGTTCGGTGCTCCATTTGGTGGCCTGAGCAAACTCAAGGTGGGCGACCCGATTCGTGTCACGACAGGCCAGGGAGAGTTTGAGTATTCGGTCATTGCGGTGCGTTCAGAAGGCGAGCCGGTGCCAGCGAAAATCGAGAAGGGAAAATCACGGATCCAGCTGGTGACAGTTGAGGGCCGCCCTTTCATGCCTGATGGAATCGTTCGAGTTGATGCGGAGCTGGAGGGGACTCCAGTCCCGTCATCAGGTTCAGCCTTTAGCTCAAAGACTCTCCCAGCTTCAGAGAAATTCATGGGAGTGGATTCGTCAACGGTTTGGCAACTGGTCCTTTGGCTCGAGGCCCTTGCGCTTGTGATGGCGCTCTTTATCTGGGGATGGAATCGCTGGAGTCGTATGAAAACTTGGATAGTTGTTTCACCACCATTGGTGCTGGTCGGACTCGCAGTGAGCGATCAATTTGCTCGCTTGCTTCCCAACATGTTGTGAGGAAAATGATGAATCAGGTAGAGCAAGACGTCACGAACAACAGCAATCACGTCGAATCCGGCACTCACCCCGTCGAGTTCCGGGACATATCAGTGATCCAACTGACGAGATCAAATGAAGTTGTCGTCGTTGAATCGAACGCGACCGTCACGGTCAGCGATAGCGGCGTTGTCGCCCACAAAGAGATGCGCGAATGGAATTGGCTCTTTTCCGAGATCACTCAAATTGATCACGAATTGGAAAATTCGGTGTTGTTGCAGACAACGGAACTACACAATTTCGGAATCAGCTTCAAGGCCGAAGATAAAGAGGAATTTCTTGGACTGGTGAAGAGCCGGCATGCGGAGGCAATGGGAGAACTTCCGGCGTCGACGACGGGTGTCGGTTCAGACAAAAAGAGGCAACGCATGTTTTCGATGCGGAAGGAATTCGAATTCGAGGATTTGCCGCTTGCTGAACTGAGCGCCGAGAACATTTCTGCTTGGTTCGCAAATCATCACGTCCTCGACAGAATTTCGCTCACGATGTCGGCGGGCCAAGTCACCGCCCTCATTGGGCCCTCAGGTTGCGGTAAGTCGACGTTTTTGCGGATCCTGAATCGGATGCATGAACTCGTACCGAGTGCATCTCTGTCGGGTGAGGTTCTGCTTGACGGCGAAGATATCTACGACCTCCAGAAAAAAGTCATCGATGCTCGCCGGCAGGTGGGAATGGTTTTTCAGAAACCAAATCCCTTTCCCGCCATGTCCATCTACGACAACGTTGTCGCCGGATTCCGAGTCACCGGCACAAAGATCACAGCCACACAACGGGACGAAATCGTGGAGTCAAGCCTTCAGAGAGCTGGGCTCTGGAAGGAAGTTCGTGACCGACTTCGTCAGCCGGGTGGAGGACTCTCCGGTGGGCAACAACAACGTTTGTGCATTGCGCGTGCCTTGGCACTTCGCCCTCGAGTACTGCTGATGGATGAGCCATGCTCCGCCCTGGATCCAACTTCGACTCGTCGTATTGAAGAGACGATTGTTGATCTTCGGAAAGATGTGACGATCGTGATCGTTACTCACAACATGCAACAGGCTGCACGCGTTTCCGATCAGTGCGCATTCTTTCTTGCGGAGCAGGGAACTCCTGGCGTGATCGTTGAGCACGGACCGACTAATGCGATCTTCGAAAACCCCCAGGATCAGCGGACTGCTGACTATGTAAATGGTCGTTTTGGTTGAGAAAAAGTGAACAGTTCCGGTTGATCGGGTTTGTTTACTTTCTCTTCACTTGGTTGTTGGTTGGCTCTGTTTCACTTCGTTTCACGTTGAGTATCTCAGTTGCCGGTTCGGGCTCTGAGACTGAGAAAGGAATCTGAAATGCCGCTGCTCCCTCGTAAAATGAAGCGCTCAAAATTGGTTCTTGCTGCTTTGGCTGCAACGATCAGTGTTGGGCTTCTTGCACCAGCATCGCCTGTGAGTGCTGACCCGAAGTTCGCCGACGCGCTTGTGGGCGCGGGTTCGGACACGACGATGGACGTGATGGCTGCTCTTTCTGGTTTCGCTAACGGCAATGCCTTTACTCCGGTTCAGAGTTCAGTTGGTTCAGGTTCGAAACACATTGCGTCTTGGGATTCGAAGCTTGCGTCTCACACTGACAATTGCATTGCACCCAAGTTGAAGGCTCCGACGACGTATCGTCCGAATGGTTCCTCTGAGGGTCGACGTGCGTTGAGCCGGGCCATCGATGGCACTGTTTACGGCCCGGCTGATCAGTGCGGTGGTTCCAAAGTTGTGACTGGTCTGTTTGATTACGCTCGGTCATCAAGCGGCCCAAGCTCGGGCGATACCGGTACTGCGCTTACTTATATTCCTTTCGGTCGAGATGCGTTGGCTGTTGCGTACTACGCCAATGGGGTTGTGACGCCGGTAACGGAGTTCACTCGTGCACAGATCACAACGCTTTTCACCACTGGCCCGCAGACCATTGATGGCGTTGAAGTTGTTCCTTGTGGAATCCAACTCGGATCAGGTACCTATCAGTCCTGGAATGGAATGACGACGGCAACTGCTGCTCAAGAAGCAGCCGCGACCGCGACCTGTGAAGCTGCAGGGACGGGTACCCGACTTCAGGAGAACGACGCAGCTGCACTGAAGGCAAAGGGTGATGCCCTTACAGGCAAGCAGGTAATCATTGGATTCTCTGTTGCGAACTTTATTGCTCAAGGTAACGGTGTTGCTCTGAGTCAGCTTGCAGCAGGTGTTGACCTTGCAGGCATTTCAAATGACGGAACCGGCGCAGATCTCGACGTGCCCTACACCACAAGCGTCGTCGACGGAGAAACGTTGTACGCACCCGCACCAACCTTCTATGCCAGCACAGTGTTTGGACGCAATGTTTACAACGTGTTCGATACAGCACGAGTGACCGGCTTTGGTAACAACGACATCAAGACACTCTTTGTCGGTGGAACTTCGGCAGTGTGCTCCGCTGCGGGCCAAGAAACTGTCAATGCCTTTGGTTTCTCCACGATCGGGACATGTGGATCGATCACTCTGACCGGTTCGCTCCTCACGGGCATCAAGTAAGGGTCACAAATGAATTCATCGAAGAAAAAAGCGATTGCTGGGATTGCATCAATCATCCTGGGTGCAACGTTCCTGCCGCTTATGTTCACCAGCCCTGCTTCAGGTGCGACGAACAACGGCACGGCAACGTTGACGCAGTCCTCAGGTACAGGTGCAACGAACTTCACGATCAATCTGGGTGGAAGTGCATCGTGCCCAGGTGATGGAAATGCTGGATATCGGTGGCAGACATTCATGATTCCTGCTGCGGCTGACATCGACGCAACGTTGACGTTCGGCAGCCAAGGCCCGACCCCCGTCGGTGCTGAGTTCCGAGCTCCATTGTTTGACACCAACGGTTCCCCGGTTGTTTCAGAACTTCCGGATATTGCCGTGGCCCCCGCGACCACTGGTGGCATCTCGGGTATCCCCAATTTCAACTTCCAGGTGTTTGCACCGGGTGATATTCCAAACGGGACATACAAGATTGGGGTGGCGTGCACACTTGGTGTAGCCAGTGCTACCCAATTGAAGTCGTACTGGAGTCAGCAGATCACGATTACAAACGATCCGACCAACACGGACAATGCGCAGGTTGATTGGATCGTTTCGGCTCCGGTTTCGACGACGACAACCACGGCTGCTCCGACGACAACCACGACAGCTCCGACCACAACGACCACGACTGCTCCGCCAACATCCACTCCTTCGTTTACGGCGGTGTCGCCGGCTCGTGTGTTTGATACTCGTCCGGGTGAGGGTGGTTTGCGGACGGTGTCGAAGCA
>Ga0208592_1000356_pt1 | contig 13633 bp, 12 predicted proteins | sample LakMenE18May10ns_FD_150712 | JGI IMG/M metagenome (GOLD analysis project Ga0208592, IMG submission 150712) | Freshwater microbial communities from Lake Mendota, WI - 18MAY2010 deep hole epilimnion ns (SPAdes) | ecosystem: Environmental > Aquatic > Freshwater > Lentic | place: Lake Mendota...
CCACTGCTACTAGTTGAGACCGTTGCGGTTTTGGCTATTGCACGTGCAGCTCAGACTGCTCTACTAGTTCGTCTAGTTCCAGCAGCTGCTGCAATGATCGCTCTAGGTTACCCAGGCGATGCAGGTCTAGACATTGGCGGAATCTCGGCTCCAATCTGGGGTCTACTTTCCACAATTCCATTCCTATACATCCTGTACATCTTGTTCGTAGAGCTTGGTAAGGCTCTTTCCAAGCAGAGCAAGCAAGTACAGAAAAGAATCAAGGAGCTACGCCTTCTTCTTCTTGCTACCTGGGGTGTCTACCCACTAGCTTTCATTGCAAACATGAACGCTACTGGATTCGACGAGCAGGGCTTTGTTCTTCGTGAGACCGGATACACCATTGCCGACATCTTGGCTAAGTGTCTATTCGGCCTAATGATCTTCTCGATTGCTCGTATGAAGAGCGCCGAGGACGACAAGGCATTTGCTGCATCAGAGTACAAGGGCAAGTAACCCTTAGTTCAAACTAAACAAAAGGCGTCGGGAAACCGGCGCCTTTTGTTTTGCCCAGATTTCCAAAACCTAATTGAAACTAGTAGCCGCGTCGAAAAAGTGCGGGAAGCCCAAGTAAAGTAGCGGCGATCCAAATGCTGCGGGGTTTGTAAGCCAAACCCCAGAGTCCTCCATGAATTGCAGAGAAAGTATGTAGCTCGGTCGTGGTGTCCTTAGATTGATAACTGGCCGGATCATTTAGATCTCGAACTAGTACTGCAGCAGCAGCCGACTTGGCCGTGTTCACCTCGAAAGGCTGAACGCCAAAAAGTGGCGCTCCCCTATAGCTAGCGCGCAAGATCTTATGCCTCAGAACAGAGTTAGTTCTAGCTGGTGGCGAGATTGCATAAGAAACTTTTACTCCCGAGTAATGCGCGAGATATGCCCTCCAGCGCTGAGTCCGCTTAGAGAACGAATAGCTCGGGCCCTGTTGTTGGACGGAAGCGTCAATGAGGGCAAGTTTTTCTCCAGCTCTCCCGTCAAAAAACTTTGGTCGGGCTGGCCTGGCTGCATTTAGTAGCCCCAAAATAGTGTCTCTAACTATTTGTAGCGGTTCTCTTGACGCAAAGGTCCTAATCGCGCGGTCACCAATCTCGGCAGGTCCGGGTGCTGAGTCGGTCGGTGTTGCCAGCCAACTAAGAGCCAAGTCGTTCGCTGGTAGTCGATTCATGGCTTCTTGGGCCAGGCACTCTTGAACTCCTTGAACTCGAATGTGATTGACACTTGGAGTGTATGCATACAAACCCAAAACGAATCTGTTTTTTGGCCTGGAGCTAAGAATGCGCATCCAGCTTGATATCTCTTGGTAGTTATCCAGAATATCGAGACCGGCGATCGCGGCGATTTCTTGGTCAGTTAGTTCAGCAGCAGGTTTATGAAGTGCTGCTTTCCTGATTGGCACCAACAAGGTCCCTCCACTTGACCGAGCTAGTGAAATAAGTGCTTGCCAAGTAGCTGGATTTGGTCTGGCAACAACTGCAACCTCTCCACCCCAGCGAAGCCAGTTTTCGGTTGGGGCAAACTCAGCTGCTCCAGCAACTGCAAAGAGTAAATCTCTTTTTAGGGATAGGGACTGGTTCTGATCCAGATACCGAAAGGCTGCAACAAGGCCGGGTTCGGCAAGGCCTCTAGATACCCAGCTGGCTGCCGTTTGCTCTAGCGAGCCACTGACCCCATCGATGGATACCTTTTGAGCTCGTTCGGTTCCGCGAATCTCAATGGTGGTGACAAGGTCCAAATCGAAGCCCTCTGAAACAGCCTGCTGGAGTGATTGGCCAGATTCAGTGACTAGATACTTGTGTAACTCGGCGAGACCCAAGGTGGCTATCTCTGTTGTGTCACCAACGCTGAGGCCTTCCTTGCAGGCTAACTCCGAATAAAGCCTCAGGTACCAATCTCGCCAGCTTGGTGCCCCCTGAATGTTCTGCTGTAATTCAGGGAAGCTTCTGGCGCTAGCGGCGAGCACTTTCCTAGCCAGTTCGGTTGAGCGAATTGGCAGTGAAGTAAGGGGGTCTTTGAATTCAACGGACACGATTGCAAGCCTATTGGCTGATTGGGGAATCGAGAAAATGCGGTTAGGGTTGGAGAACCTATGGAGGAAAAATGACTGAACTAAAAGGCAAGAATATTCTGGTGCTGGGAGCTTCTGGTGTCCTAGGCTCAACTATCGCGACTCAGCTATCTGGCTTGGGAGCTACTGTCATGGCCACGTCTTCAACAATTGAGTCTGCTGAGAGAGTACCTAGCGGAGCAAATCCCAGGCTGCTGGTTGATCTAACTTCCCAGGAATCCATTCGGGTGCTTACGGATTACTTGATTGATTCCGATGTCAAGATTGACGGAATCATAAATGCCACCGGTGTTGTTGCCTTTGGAAACTTTACTGACTTGGACTCCAATACTTTACTGAAACTATTTGCCGTAAATGTTACAGGTCCTATGTCTTTGGTCCAAGGCCTGTTAGGGCGGTTGAAAGAATCGGCTGCTAGCGGCAATGAGCCATTTATCGTTAACATCTCTGGGGTGGTTGCCGAAACACCGATGGCTGGTCTCGGCGCTTACTCGGCAAGTAAGTCAGCGCTCTACGCATTTGACCAGGCGATCTCAAGAGAGCTCAGGAGAGATGGAATTCGCGTTATCGACGCAAGACCAGGTCATACCGAAACAGGACTAGCAGCTCGAGCTATAGCTGGACAGGCTCCAGCATTTCCCCAGGGAATGACTCCAGAGCACGTTGCAAGCAGGATTGTGGCAGCAATAGTGCAGGATGAGAAAGATCTCCCCAGTAGCTCCTTTTAGCTGCCCGAGAGATGTGGCAGGGATTTCAGTAAACTTTGTCTGGTGAGTGAGATTAGCAAAATAACCGATGAGCTGTTTGATGGCAGACAGATTCATTACTTTGACGACGCTGATTCCAAGCTTCCCAAAACTCGAAAAAAAGATCTTAGAGAACCCGCCGCTAGACCACCACTTGCACAACTCAGACACGACCCACTAACCGGAGAGTGGATAGCAGTTGCTGCCCATCGTCACACCAGAGCCTTCATGCCCCCAAGCCACGAATGTCCACTATGTCCTGCTACGGATACGTACCTGAGTGAAATACCGGACAACTTTGACGTTGCAGTTTTTGAAAACAAGAATCCATCCTTTGGCGACATTCCTGAAGGTTCATTTGCTCCGGAATTGAACTCGAGTGCTCCAATTCCATTGGGGCAAACCCATCCCGCAATTGGTAGATGCGAGGTTGTGGTGTTTAGCCCGGAACATAAGGGTTCGCTTGGTCAAATGCCCACCAGTCGAGTTCTGACGGTGTTGCAGGCCCTAGCTGATCGAACTCGAGAGCTTGAAGACCTTGAGGGTGTGAAGCAGGTGTTCCCATTTGAAAATCGCGGTCAGGAAATTGGGGTCACTCTTCATCACCCACACAGTCAGATTTACTGCTACCCATACGTCACCCCAAGAACTACTAAATTGTTGCAGGCAATTTCCGATCACGGAAGTAGCTTTTTTCAAGACATCTTGGCTTTCGAGCAAGCCTCTGATCGAGTCTTGATCAAGTCTGATTCCTTCACGGCGTATGTTCCATTTGCAGCAAGGTGGCCAATGGAGGCCCACCTACTTCCACATCGCGAGGTAAGAAATCATGTTGAGCTAACCAACGACGAAAGGCAGGAACTAGCGGAGATTTACTCCAGAATGCTGCGTGCTTTCGAAACTGTCTATGAGACACCATCTCCATACATCGCTGCCTGGCATCAGGCGCCAAATGTTTCCGGAGGCGAGCATGTCCGACTTCAGCTACAAATTACTTCTCCAAGGCGAGCATCAGACAAGCTGAAATACTTGGCTGGTTCGGAATCCGCGATGGGGGCATTTATAGCTGACATTCCCGCAGAGGACATCGCGGCACAGCTTAGAAATGCTCTTGGTTAGTTAAAACATTTAGCCAGGCAATCTTTGCCAAAGGCAAAAGCACTTACTGATTTTCGCTCAGTTACCGTTCGGGGTTAGTCAAAACGGTTAGACACTTGCAACAACTTCGACGCCGCTGTCAATAAGTTTGTCAATTGCAGCCTCTGTGGTGCTGGGTGAAACTCCGGCAGTAAGGGAGCTGATTACACGAGCATTTAGTCCGAGCCGCTTGGCATCTAGCGCTGAGGCGAGAACGCAGTGATCGGTAGCGATACCCACTACATCTAGCTCAGTGACACTTTTTGCTGTCAACAGATCAGCCAGCATCTCGCCTTGCTCAGAGACGCCCTCGAACGCAGAATATCCATGAGCACCTTGACCTTTGTAAATGTGAACCTGGATTTTGTCAGTTTTGAGATTCGCGTGGTAACTGGCCCCTGGGCTATTGGCAACACAGTGAGGTGGCCAAGAATTGATGTAGTCCGGTGCTGAATCAGGTTGTGAAAAATGTCCTGAATTGTCACTGTCAGCGTCGTGCCAATCCCTTGAGGCAACAATCAAGTCGTAACTCGACGAATCCAAATACTTGGTTATCTTGGCTGCTACCAGAGCTCCACCCTCAACAGCTAGAGAGCCGCCCTCGCAAAAATCACTTTGGACATCGACTATCAAAAGTGCTCTTGTCATTTACTTCCTTATTCGTTAGACAGATTGTTGCCACATCGGTAGAAACCGGTTGCCAATGTGTCAATGGCAAGCCTGACGTCACTTCCGACATTTCCCAGAGCATAAATTGTGAACGTTAGTGTGGTGCCATCACTTGCGTAGATTATTCCAGAAAGAGTATGGACGCCGATTATGTAGCCGTTTTTGGCCAAAATACTTCCGGCTGCATCGGCTATGTCACCCTTGAATCGGCCTCCCAGAGTGGCACTCTTTCCAGCGACTGGAAGTGCTCTCTTTATAAGCCCAAACTCGCCATACTCTGTGTTTACCAGGCGCATTAGCTCCGCTAGAAATTTGGGTGTCACCATGTTTAGATCTGACAAACCTGACGCGTCACGGATGTTTAGATTTGTAAAATCTAAGCCCGTGGCTGACAGAGATTTCTTTACAGCGGGGTCTAGGGAACTGAATGAACCGTCGAAACCGGTATTGACTGCAATAAGCTTGCCGATCATTTCGCTTTCAATGTTCTCGGAGGTTTGGAGAATGTGTGAAATCCACTTACTTATTGGCTGCGACTGAACACTGGCAATCTCAACATATCCCGCTGGAGTCGTTGCTTCAACAAGAACTGCATTTGCGGCTAGAGGTCCAAGCTGAGCTCGAAGCTGTTCTCCGGCGCTAAACACAGGCATACCTGTTTTTGGTGAGGTAAATGCTGCCGGGCTGATACGGTCTCCGTCGAGCTGAAGCGCGGTAACCTCTGAGATCCAGCCATCTACTTGATCCTTGCGTTGCCAGGAGCTTTCCCATGAAGATCCCGCAAACAGTTTCGAATCCAAGATAATCTCACTCAATTCAGTCACCTCGTTGGCGTTCGCCCAAGCAGTTACCTGCGATGCCAGTGACGCAAGAGTTGGAGCGTCTCTATATACGGATTGAGATCCGTCAGTAAGCCGAGAAAGAGTTACGTCTCCACCGCCTACTAGAGCAATCGAGGTTTTGGATGAAGGTTCGGCAAAGACGCGCGTAGTTGCTCTAAAGTTTGGTCCCAGACTCATAAGGGCTGCTGCTGCGGTGATTGGCTTCATAGCGGATGCGGTAGCAGCTGGAGCATCAGCTCCACGATCGTATAGCACTTCACCCGTATCAGCATTCAGGACTACTGCTTGCAAGCTTCCAAGAGAAGGGTTGGCCGCGAGCTCTGCTACAGAACAAGTCTTGACTGGAGAAGGAGATGGGCTAGGCGATGGGCTAGGAGATGCACTGCGTGAGGCGCTAGGCGATGCCTTCGGTTTAGCTTTTTGGGTTTCCGAAGAAAAAGCAAAACCCCCAAGCACCAAAAGTAGAACCATCAATGCTGAACCGCCACCAATTAGGCCCTCTTTAAGGTGCGGTAATTTCTTCAATGACTCAAAGAATTTACTGAATACGTTGGCCAACCGGCTAAGCTCCTAAATTATCGATTCTGGATTGCAATCTTGTTTGGTTCAATTCTTTCATGATTTCAAAAGCTGAGGAGGGTTTGATTTTGCATGTAGCTTCCCTTCAATATTACCCTTGATTATTGGGGACCTGGTTCTGCATTTGTTAGCTTAGGCTTGGCTCATGCGAAGAAAATACCTGGCTGTAACCGCGCTGTTCTTGGCTCTTTTGTCTTCCCCAGCCAATGCACATGACCTACTAATTGATATGAGTCCGGCAGCCGGTGAAGTTATGACTACCTCCAACTTCGAAGCCACACTTACCTTCAATAACGATTTGCTATCAGTAGCTGGCGAACAAAACGCGGGGCTCGAAACAAAACTTTCAGGGACCGAGGAGTGGGTAAGCCATGAAGTAGTGGTCGCTGGCCCAACCCTCACTGCCCAAATCGAGCTGACTGAATCAGGAAACTACGACATACGTTGGAAGGTGGTTTCGTCAGATGGTCACGGAATAACTGGTGAGTCATCGATTGTTCTTGAATTACCTGAACCAGTAGAAACCCCTGAACCGGTGGTTGTAATTGCACCTGTGGTCCAACAGGAGCCTGAGATTCCTTCAGGGTTTTACGTCGGACTTGCTATGGTTGCCCTCGGTGCTGTGTTCGCGCCAATTGGCTTAATGATAAGAAGAAGGGCTAAGAAGTCCTAGGTCTAACTAGTGAGTCAATGTTTCCAAGCAATTCATCGAATTCCTTTTCGGTCATGAGCTTTAGCTCTAAAACAACATGCCTGACACTGGTCTCGTCGGCCAACGCTTTTTGAGCCACGATAGTTGCATTTTCGTAGCCCAACACGGGGCTGATGGCAGTTACGAGCCCGATTGAGTTCTCAACACTAAGCCTGAGTTTTTCTACGTTCGCGGTAATTCCGCTCACGCAGGCATCAGCCAAAACATAGCAACCCTGACGAAGTTGAGTAATGCTCATCATTAAGGCTCGACACATGATCGGCTCAAAGGCATTTAGTTGAAGCTGTCCAGCTTCAACTGCCATGGTCACAGTTAGATCATTTCCCACTACCGCGAAAGCGATTTGGTTAATTACTTCGGGAATAACTGGATTCACCTTGCCAGGCATAATTGACGATCCAGCCTGTCTTGGAGGAAGGTTTATTTCATCCAAACCAGCACGTGGTCCACTGCTAAGAAGTCTTAGATCATTTGAGGTTTTGGACAGTTTTACCGCAATTCTTTTTAGAACTCCTGAAACTGTTACAAACACTCCTGCGTCTTGAGTTGCCTCAACCATGTCTTCAGCCAGAACAAAATCAAATCCAGTTAGTTTGCAAAGAGCCTCACAGGCCTTCTTTGGGTAACCTAGCGGAGCGTTAATGCCGGTTCCAATTGCTGTTCCACCCAGGTTTATCTCGCGAAGTAGTGGCAAAACTTCTCGAAGCCTCTGGATGTCTTCCATGGTCATTCGCGAAAATGCTGCAAACTCCTGGCCCAGTGTCATCGGTACGGCATCTTGCATTTGAGTTCGGCCCATTTTGATTACGTCTTTGAACTCAACAGCCTTAGATTGAAAGGCGCTTTCCAAGTGCGCCATTGCTTTCAGTAGTTCATTGATTTCGAAAATCAAGGCAAGTTTCAGAGCAGTTGGATAAACGTCGTTAGTCGATTGGGATTGGTTGACGTCATTTAGCGGGTGGACTATCGAATAGTCGCCTTTTTGACCGCCTAGAATTTCTATCGCAACGTTGGCAATGACTTCGTTGGCATTCATGTTGGTTGAAGTTCCTGCGCCACCTTGGATTGCGTCAACCACAAACTGAGAATCAAACTCGCCATCAGCGACCCTGATTGAGGCTTTAACTATTGCGTCTTTGACGTTTGGCTCGAGCTCCCCTAGTTCGAAATTGGCCTCAGCTGTAGCGTGCTTGACTATTGCCAGAGCCCGAATCAAGGACCGGTAGTGACCGATCGGAACTCCTGAAATTGGAAAATTGTCAACTGCTCGAGCGGTGTGAACACCCCAATATGCGTCTTTAGGAACCTGGTAGTCGCCAAGTAGGTCGTGTTCGAGTCTGGTAGATGACATAAGTTAAGTGTGCCACTAAATCGCGGGGTCTGGCTACCAGCCCATGCGGCAGAACTCTTCTACCTTCTTGGTGGTTCCTGCAACAATCATTAAGTCTCCGGCGTTCAAAACTGTTTCTGGGAAAGAAGGAAGATAGCTCTGGCCTTCTTTTCTGGTGGCAACCACCGTTACGCCGTGAAGTGATCTAAATTTCATTTCAGAGAGCGTTTTACCTTCAAAGCTTTCGGGTGCTTCGGTCTTGGCCATCACGAAGTCCTGATCAAGTTGAATGTAATCAAGGGTTTCACCGCTCACCATGTGAGCAACTCTTTGACCCATGTCCTTCTCCGGAAAAATCACATGGTGGACCCCAAGCTGTTCCAGAATTCTTCCGTGGGAAGCACTAGTGGCCTTTGCCCACACTTCAGGAACACCTAACTGCAGTAGAAGTGACGCTGTCAAAATACTTGCTTCTAAATCGCTTCCAATTGCAACAACTGCGGAGTCAAAATCTGGAATTCCAAGCTCTCGAAGCGCGGCTTCATCTGTCGAGTCCGCTTGAATAACGTGTGTGAGTTGGTCTGAAATATTCTGTACCAACTTCTCATCGCTATCTATACCGAGTACTTCCCTGCCGCCTTTGACAAGCTCGAGGGCAAGAGAGGTGCCAAAGCGACCTAGGCCGATTACAGCGATTGTCGAAGCGCTATGTCTTTTTGACGCGCGTGTTTTTAGCCTGTTAGGCATTGTTTTCTCCATTCGGGTCTGGGAACTGAATCTGGTGATTAAGACTCAATAACCAAGCACTTCTAACAATAATCACTGAGCTTGCCAAACTAGCCAATTAGTGGCCTTTCTCGAGGAAGCTCATAGTGGCGCTTGGTCTTTCTAAGGGCCAGCGATGTGGCAACAACAATTGGGCCAAGTCGACCAAAGAGCATCAATACTGAAAGTAGAAACTTTCCAAATTCTGGAAGATCTGGAGTAATCCCGGTCGAGAGACCAACTGTTCCGGCAGCGGAAATGATCTCAAAAATCAACTCGTCCAGCGTGAAATCTGTTGTAAAGCGAAGAACAAAAAGCGAACCTAGAATCACCATGGTGTAGAGAGTCACGATGGTCAATGCCTGGCGTTGCATAGAGCGAGGAAGTCTTCTGTTTCCAACGTTCACTGCGGCATCGCCACGAATTTCCGTATACACAATGTAGAACAAGACAACTGCGGTGCCAATCTTGATACCACCAGCAGTGGAGGCACTCGCGCCACCAATAAACATGAGAATGTCCATACCAAGCCAGGTGCTGGTATACATGTCAGCGGTGTCAATAATGTTTAATCCGGTTGATCGGGTCATCGAAGAGGTAAAGAAGCTGGCAAAAATTTTTTGAACAGGGTCCATCGCTCCCAGGGTTGCGGGATTGCTCCACTCGGAAACTGCAATGCCTAAAGATCCGATGATAAGAAGAATCAGGCTGGCCCAGAGAATTATCCTGGAGTTCAGCGACCACTGACTAGGCATGGTGTAGTCAGCTGCCTTTCCCACCAAAACGTAGAGCCTTAGCTTTAGCCGATCACGAATTTCCGCTAAGACAGGAAATCCGAATCCTGCCACGGTTGAAATAACCAGTATTGGAAAGATAATCCAGCCATCTCCTGCGAATCCCATGAGGCTGTCTGTATACAAAGCGAAGCCAGCTTGGTTAAATGCAGATATCGCCTGAAAGGCTCCATGAGATAGAGCTTTGTCCAAAGAGTAGCCATATTCGGTAAACATCCGAACCGCTAGAAATGCGAAAAGAACCAATTGGAAGAACAGCATCAGTTTGGCGATGTTTTTAAGAAGAGTCTTCACATCTGGTTGTTTTGTGGCTGAGGATTCAGAAGTTGCAGAGATTCGATTCTTCAGTGAAATTCTGCCCTCGATTAAGTAGCCGACCAGGGTTGCAAATCCAATGATTCCAAATCCACCTATCTGAATCAGTAGGGAGATGATTACGTGCCCTGCGGTTGACCAGTGAGTTGCAGTATCAACAGTTGTTAGTCCGGTAACTGTAACCGCAGACGTGGCGGTAAAGAGTGCGTCAAAAAAGTTTGTCATTGCGCCGGATGTGGTAGCAATTGGCAACATTAATAGGAATGTGCCAAACAAGATTATGGCTGTAAAAGCCGCTGCAATTAGCTGAGTTGCACTCAACTTAGATAAATTTGGCATTTCAGGCTCTAACTATACTCCTGGCCTTGAAATCGTCGAGGATGAGATTTGGGTCTAATTCCCAATTAGGGCTCCAAGAAAGCTTAGGAGATCGCGCCAATTCTTCTAAGCCTTGCTTTGGCACCGTCCTCGATAGGTGACTCGGGGCCAATAGCTGCTCTCATCAAGCGAAGTGTCCATCTGGTTGCAGGACGAATTAGCCAAGCCGGCTTAGCTGAAAGTCCAAGTAAAGTCCTAAACTCTGGGCGCAGCGATAGCACCGCCGCGTCAAATAGCAACCCATAGACAAACCGCGCTACGCCCGGCAAGGGAGGGTTCTTTATAAACGCAATTACCCGTTGAGTGTCAGCAGTTGAAACAAGTAACCCTGAGCGATAGAAATCATCTATTTCGGATTCCAATTCCGACTCACTCATCGGGCACTTGTTCAACCCAAGGGGAGCAACCGAGACACTCCACTGGGAGACGTAGTTGTCCGCTCCGGTTTCAAAAATTCCCTGTGGAATTGCTTTCCAGGAATACATCTGGTGAGCCACAAGAAAAGATTCCATAAATGCAATGTGCACCCAAAGTAGGAGATCCTTATCTGCCGCTTGATAGGGTACTTTTTCGCCCGTTCCTTTCGTGTATTCGCCGGAAACGCGAGAGTGAAGCTTGTTAACCCGGTTCGCCTCATTTTGAACCGCCGTCTTTGAGCCAAAAGTTGTCACCGTGAGCCATCGAATTGTTCCAGCTAACCGTCCGAGCGGGTCGGATTCGTATCTTGAATGATTCTTGACGCCTGTCAAAGAGCCTGGGTGTAACGCCTGCATAAGAAGTGCTCGTATGCCACCCACTAGTGTTCCAAAATCTGCATGGACTACCCATGGAGCGTCAGAGGGAAGAAAGTAGCCCCCCTCTTCCCCAGCTGCCACAACTTCCAGCCAAGGTGGAATACCTTTGGGGTCACCTGACAAAAGCTTCCGAAACTTCTTCGAAAGAAACTCCTGTAGCGCGTTATTTTTCTTGGACGTCAAAGGGCACCTAGTTGATTGATTGGAGAGCGTAACTCAAGTCTATGATTCAAATTTTTAGAATTTTCCGGTCCTGGAGCCACCTAGCGGAATCGAACCGCTGACCTGCTCTTTACGAGGGAGCTGCTCTGCCAACTGAGCTAAGGTGGCCTATTCTTTAGTTATTCATACTATCCAAGGAGCTACACCGTGAACGAGCTAGATCTAATACAGCTATGGAATCGATTGAGAAATCAAATAATCTTTTCCCAGTTAGCTCCCACATTTTTACTCATTGTCACAATTGGGCTACTAAATGATGGACTTGCCGATAACGAAGACTCTGTGAAGCTAGCAACACTTGGAATCCTGCTAGCTTCTGGGATATTCGGCTTTCTCGCTCAATACTCGGCTGCAGCCGAAGCACGAGCAGTATTGAGTGAATTGAAAACACTAAAGGCGAAGTCAAAGGTTTCCAATCAACTCATGAGATTTTCAAATTGGATAAATGTGATTCGTTTCATCACACCAAGCATTTTTGTTGTAATTTATGTATTGTTATGTATTGCTCTTCTGTTTTAGATTAAAAGAGTAGATTAGGCCCCGACTGCGGTCGGGGCTTTTTCTTATCTGGAGGATGAATTGCTAACTGCAGTTAGGGTCTGTTGCCGGTAGCTTGCCTGTAAAGAAGAAATTGTCGACAACTTCGTTAATGCATTCAACATCCCCGCCGTATACAGTGTGCCCTTCTCCGTTGTAGGTAACCAGGAAGCCATCGGCAAGGACTTCTTGCGCCAGTGACTTCGCCTCAGAGTAAGGAGTAGCTGGGTCTCCGGTAGTTCCGATAACCATAATTGGTGGTGCCCCTTTGGCGCTGTAATCGGTTGGTGAGGCAGCTTCTGGATATGGCCAGGTGGCACATCGCAATCCGCCAAATTGCCAATATCTCCCAAGAGTTGGAGCCACCTCAATTAATTGCCTGTTCTTCTCTTCAATTTCTGACATCTCTGGCACGCCACCACTATCAAGACAGCCAATTGCGTAATTGGCCGCGATGAGATTTGTCGCGTAGGTGCCATCATCATTTCGATCGTTATACATATCCGCCAAGATCAAAAAGCCATCTCCGGAGCCATTGAAAGCGTCACTAAACGATGTAGATAAATATGGCCAATGGCTTTCCGAATAAAGCGGCCTAATCAATCCTGTGATTGCAGCCCATATTGTCAGTTCTCGACCCGAGGAAGTTTCTAGGGGCTCTTTCTCTAGTTCTAATAAGAATTGCTGAATTCGATATTGTCCCAGTGGGACGTCATTCGAGAACGGGCAATCCTCAAATTGCTCGCAATTTTCTAAGAAGGCTTCTAGAGCTTTTTCAAATGCCTGGATCTGAAGAATTGTCTGCTGACTATCGCTAACGGTTGGGTCTATGCCGCCATCGAGCACAAACCTTCCAACCCTTGAAGGAAACAGGGTTGCATAAGTTGTTCCAAGGAAAGACCCATAGGAGTAGCCGAGGAAATTCAAGTTTTCTTGACCGAAAACTGCCCTCAATACGTCCATATCCCTAGCTGCGGAGACGGTATCAACAAATTCCAGTAGTGCTCCAGTGTTCTCTTGGCATTTTGCTGCAAACTCCGACGTTGCAGTTGCGGATGCCGCAAGGTCCTGCTCGCTACCGAGCGCATATCCTGTTACCCCGTATAAGAAATCGTCATATTCGCTATCGGTAAGACATTCAACTGCAGAGCTCGAGCCAACTCCTCTTGGGTCAAAACCTACGATGTTCCAGCTTTCGCGAAGGGTTTCTGTCCCTACGTACTCCGGAGAATCCTTAACAAAGTCGTATCCTGAAGCTCCAGGTCCCCCTGGATTTACAAGGATAAAGCCCATCGGATCTGAATCTGCCTGTCGATAGACCGTTGCGATTGAAATTGGTTCGCTTGTGGGGTCAGTCCAATCCATGGGCACTGAAATGTCTGCACAATACAATCCATCGCCGCATTTTTCAAAGTTTGTTACTTGCTCGTAATACTGGATAAATCCTGCTGGGGCTCCGCTGGAATCAGGAACCAGTGCCTCAGGTTCAGGTGTCGATGCAACGCAACCGGATAGCGCCATAACTGCCACCACTGAAAATGAGGCTAGTCTCATCGATCTCACTTAGAGTTCTTCAGGGCAACAGCAACAGATTCCAAGACCATCAGATCTCTGACATTTGCGCCGATTCTAATTCGGGCGGTAGAAATTGCTTCAAGTCTTGAAATTGTCTCCGAAGCAGAAGAATTAATCGCAAGTTGCTCAATCTG
>Ga0208592_1000360_pt1 | contig 13480 bp, 13 predicted proteins | sample LakMenE18May10ns_FD_150712 | JGI IMG/M metagenome (GOLD analysis project Ga0208592, IMG submission 150712) | Freshwater microbial communities from Lake Mendota, WI - 18MAY2010 deep hole epilimnion ns (SPAdes) | ecosystem: Environmental > Aquatic > Freshwater > Lentic | place: Lake Mendota...
CGGTGCATGTCGAAGTCCGTCTTCGACCTGGGATCGCTGATCCCCAAGGTTCCACCATCGAACGAGCCATGCCCACGCTGGGTTTTGCAGGTGTGAGCGGCGTGCGTGTCGGTAAGAGCATTCGTTTTGAAATTGATGCTGCCGATGAAGCGTCGGCTCGCGCCGAAGCGGAAGATCTCTGTCGTCGGTTCCTCACCAATCCCGTCATCGAAGACGCGATTGTTGAACTCGAACCTGCTGGCGTCGCATCGTGAGTTCACGCGTCGGGGTCGTCGTCTTCCCCGGTTCGAACTGTGAGCAGGACATGCTCGAGGCCATGCGCCTTGTTGGTGGCGAGCCTGAACTTCTGTGGCACGGCGATGCAACAGTGAATGGTGTCGATGCCGTTATCGTTCCTGGTGGTTTCGCGCATGGCGATTACTTGCGTCCCGGTGCCATTGCGCGTTTCTCACCAGTGATGTCCGCAGTCGCTGAGTTCGCTGCTGCTGGCGGTCCAGTTGTTGGTATTTGTAACGGTTTTCAGGTGCTTACCGAAGCCGGGCTTCTGCCCGGGGCATTGCAAAAGAACGCTGGACTGAAGTTTGTTTGCGCACCTGCACAGTTGCGGGTTGAGACCACAAACTCGGTGCTCACTCGCGCCGCCGCCAAAGGCGCCGTTCTGAGCATTCCGATCAATCACTTTGAAGGCAATTACACCTGCGATGCAGAAACGCTGGCGCAACTTCGCGATGAAGATCGCATTGTGTTGCGTTACGTCGTGAACCCCAATGGTTCTGTCGATGACATTGCCGGCGTGTGCAACGAAGGTCGCAACGTCGTTGGGCTTATGCCACACCCGGAACGCTCGACCAGCGAACTACTTGGAAGCACCGACGGGTTGCCGTTGCTTCGTTCGTTGTTGTCTGTCTGATTGACAGCGCTTGAACGAACTGCGTCAGTTCAAGATTCCGGCGCGGCGTAAGACGTCGCGCGGTACACCGAGTTCGAGCCAGGCCTCAGGACTGAGTTGCTTCGAATCGTTGTAGTCCTTGGCCACGCCAACGAACTCGTTCTCAAGAGCCACCATGTCGATAGGTGATTCGAATTCCTCGAGATCTTTCTGTTTCTTGATCTTTGACTGCACCAAATCCAGCTTGCGCAGCGGGTCCTTCTCGGTTGCGAGATCGGCATCGATTTTCTCGATGCTCTTGCGCAAGCCCTCGGGCGTGATTGGTCGACCTCGTCTGGGCTTGGCCGATTCGATGGCTTTCAAGTAGCGACGAACGATCTGCCCACGGTTGCGACCGTCTTTGAGCGCGTCTTTATGGCTTTGCGTCATCTTGCCGGGGGGAAACCCGATACGCGGCTTCTCCCCAGAAGGTTCAGAGGTCTGGTCGCTCATGAGCGTTGAGTCCATCACACCAGCGCGAAACCGACAACGGTCACGTCGAAACCCGGCGAATTGTGGTGTTCCGGCGCACTAGCCTGCACCTAATGGATGACGCGATTCACCGTGCCCTCGGCCTGACTGACTCCGAATACGAAGACATCCGCAAGATCCTTAACCGCGACCCCAACCACCTCGAGTTGGCAATGTTTGCGGTCATGTGGTCGGAGCACTGCTCGTACAAGTCGTCTCGGGTTCATCTCAAGCGTCTTCCCACCGAAGCTCCGTGGGTACTTGTTGGTCCTGGCGAGAACGCCGGCGTTGTCGATGTTGGCGATGGAATTGCTGCCGCGATCCGCATCGAATCACATAACCACCCCTCCGCAATTGAGCCCTACCAGGGTGCAGCAACAGGTGTCGGCGGCATTCTGCGCGACATCTTCACGATGGGCGCACGTCCGATTGCACTCATGGATCCATTGCGCTTTGGTCCACTCGATGACCCTCGTAGTCGATGGATCGCGGAAGGCGTCATCAGCGGCGTCTCGGGTTATGGCAATTCAGTAGGTGTTCCGACTGTCGGTGGCGAAACGGTTTTCGATGCCACCTATATGGGCAATCCGCTCGTCAATGTTTTGTGCCTCGGGGTTCTACCCACTGAACGCCTTGTGCTCGGGCAGGCCACTGGTGTCGGCAACCTTGCTGTGTTGCTCGGTTCCAGCACCGGTCGCGACGGCATCGGCGGTGTGAGCGTTCTCGCTTCCGCCGGTTTCTCCGACGAAGAAACCGATGCCGAAAAGCGTCCTTCGGTGCAGGTTGGCGATCCTTACGAAGAGAAGCGCCTCATCGAAGCTTGTCTCGAACTTCTCGACGCTGGTCTCGTTGTGGGCATTCAAGATCTTGGTGGCGCAGGCCTTGCGTGTGCCACAAGCGAAACCGCCAGCCGCGGTGGCATGGGCATGGATGTTGATGTCAATGCCATTCCTCGGCGCGAAGCAGGCATGGAGCCGTTCGAGGTCATGACCTCGGAAAGCCAAGAACGCATGCTCGCCATTGTCGAGCCTGCCGATCTCGACCAGGTGCTTGAAATTTGTGCGCGCTGGGAGGTTCGTTCCTCAGTTATCGGTCATGTCACTGATGGCCCGGCAACTGGTCATCCCGAGGGCGGTCGCCTCCGCATTCGTGACGGTTTCGATGGCGAAATTCTTTGCGATATCCCCGCTGCTTCGCTGCACGAAGACGCGCCGCTCTATAACCGTCCCATCGCTGCGCCGGCAATCTTCGATGCTGCGACTCGCACGATGGGCACCGAACCTGCTCCGGAGTCAGTCGACACCGCAGTGGAATTACTCGAACTTCTCGCCGATGCGCGCTGGGTGTTCTCGCAGTACGACCATCAGTTGTTCCTCAATACCGTTGAAGGTCCCGGTGGCGATGCTGCAGTGCTTCGTTTGAAGCACCCGACCTCCGGTGCCGACACCGGTCGCGGCATTGCGCTCACCACCGATGGCAACCATCGCTGGTGTGCGGTTGATCCCCGCCAGGGCACGGCACTCACCGTCGCCGAATCGTTGTTGAATCTCGCGTGCGTTGGCGCTCGTCCGCTTGCTGTCGTGAATTGTTTGAACTTTGGCAACCCTGAACATCCCGAAGTGATGTGGCAGTTGTCCGAAGCAATCGACGGAATGTCCGAGGCCTGCGTGGCCTTCGATACACCAGTGATCGGTGGAAACGTCAGTCTTTATAACGAATCCCAGGGCACCGACATCGACCCAACTCCGGTTGTGGGCATGCTCGGCGTGATCGATTCACTCGATCGTCGCCCGCCTGGTGTTGGCTTGGTTGAGCAAGGCCGTCTCATGCTCATCGGTGTCACCCAGCCCGAAGTTTCTGGATCTCGTTGGGCGCGCGCTCGTGGCCATCGCGGCGGAACCCTTCCCGCTCTCGATCCCGCGCATCATCTGAAGGTTGCCGACGTCGTTCGCCAACTTGTGATCGGCGATGTCGTTGCGGGCATTCACGATGTTTCCGGTGGTGGCCTCGGTGTTGCACTTGCCGAGATGGCAGCGAAGTCAGGCATCGGTGTCTCCGTTGCCCGCGTTGCGAATGCTGCTGAACTTTTTGCTGAAGGCCCATCGCGTGTTGTGGTGTGCGTCGATCCTGAATCGATGGGTATTGTCGAAAACATCTGTGAACAATCGGGCGTTCCTATTTCTCGGATCGGTGTTGCCGGTGGCGATCGTTTCAGTGTGAAGGGCCTTGTTGATCTTCCGCTTTCGGAGGTTGTCGATGCCTGGACCAATCACATTCCGTCTGCTCTTGGTGCCGGAACGGCGCAGGACTGACATATGGAAACTGATTGCGTGAACCCTGATGACGACACACCGAAAGAAGCATGTGGCGTCTTCGGTGTGTATGCACCCGAACAAGCAGTGTCACACCTCACGTATTTAGGTTTGTATGCGTTGCAGCATCGTGGTCAGGAAGCTGCGGGCATGGCCGTCAGCGACGGCTCCACTGTCACCGTTGTCAAAGACACTGGCCTCGTGTCGAACGCGTTCGATGATCGAACCCTCGCTGCGCTCACTGGTCATCTCGCAATCGGACACACCCGCTATTCCACGACCGGTTCCAGCGTGTGGCACAACGCGCAGCCGGTGTATCGCAATGTCGGTGAGCACACTGTTGCAATCGCGCACAACGGCAATCTCGTAAACACCGCCGAACTTGCCGATGAACTCGGAATGCTTCCAGGCACCGTGAGTTCTGACAGCGATGTCATGGCGGAACTCCTCGCCTCGGAACTCGCAAAGAGCCCCGACGAAAGTTCCGACCATCGAGCACTTGAGCGCGCGATGCAGGCGATCCTTCCTCGGCTCAAGGGAGCGTTCTCGGTTGTAGCGATGGACGAAGGTCATGTCATCGGTGTGCGCGACCCCAATGGGTTCCGTCCTCTTTGTCTTGGCAAACTCGATAACGGTTGGGTGCTGGCATCGGAAAGCCCTGCACTCGATGTTGTTGGTGCGCATTTGGTTCGTGAACTTGAACCGGGCGAGATGATCGTCATCGATGCCACCGGTTACCGCGCCGTTCGAGTTTTTGAACAGGCGCTGGTCGACCCGAAGCTCTGCTTGTTTGAGTTCGTCTACTTCGCTCGTCCCGACACGCGTCTCTACGGTCAAAGCGTGCATCAAGCACGTGTTCGTATGGGCGAACAACTTGCCGAACAAGCGCCAGTGGAAGCGGACTTGGTGATGGGTGTCCCCGAATCGGGCATTCCCGCCGCCGAGGGGTACGCACGCAAGTCGGGAATCCCCTTCGGTCAAGGCCTTGTGAAGAACCGCTACATCGGTCGCACCTTCATTGCCCCGAATCAGGAAATGCGCGCCCTCGGTGTCCGCATGAAACTGAATCCGTTGCGCGACAACATCGCTGGTCGACGACTCGTCGTGGTCGATGACTCCATCGTTCGTGGCACCACAACTCGCGCCATGGTCTCGATGCTGCGCGAAGCCGGCGCTGCCGAAATTCACATGCGCGTGTCGTCACCTCCCTATAAGTGGCCATGTTTCTACGGCATGGATACCGGCACTCGCGGAGAACTTCTCGCAGCAAATATCAGCGTCGACGAAATCCGCGAATACCTCAATGTCGATTCGCTTTCCTATCTCACGCTCGATCGATTGGTATCAGCCACGGGTGCAGTTGGCGCAGGATTCTGCGATGCCTGTTTGACCGGCAACTATCCCGTTGAAATTCCCGCCGAACTCGGCAAGCACATTCTTGAACTTCCATCGGAAGCATCAACCAGCACGACGGGTCTTGTCGACACGGTCGAAGTTGCGCCCACGCTTCCGGCACAAGACGCATTTACCTTCACCTCATCGGAAGAGATCGATGGCTGACGACGCAACCCAAGGCGAGACCTACGCGGGTGCTGGTGTCAGCATCGACGCCGGCGAAGAAGCAGTCGACCGCATTAAGTCGCACGTTCGCTCAACGTTCCGACCTGAAGTCATTGGCGACATTGGCGGCTTTGGTGGACTCTTCGCCCTTGATCTGGCTCGCTATAAGAAACCCGTACTTGTTTCGTCAACCGACGGTGTCGGCACGAAAGCCCTCGTTGCTCAAGCAACGGGCCGCTTCACCACAATCGGTGTCGATCTTGTTGCGATGTGCGTCGACGATCTCGTATGCCAGGGCGCCGAGCCATTGTTCTTTCTTGATTACATCGCCGTAGGTCGGCTCGACCCCGACCACATCGACCAACTTGTTGAAGGTGTAGCTGACGGTTGTCGCCAAGCCGGCTGTGCACTCGTGGGCGGCGAGATGGCCGAACATCCCGGCGCAATGAAAGCGGGGGAGTTTGATCTCGTCGGCTTTGCGGTGGGCATTGCTGATCGTGATGCTCTGATCACTGGCGAAACGATCAAGCCCGGCGACGTCCTCATCGGACTTCCTTCGCAGAATCTTCGTTCCAACGGTTTCTCATTGGCCCGTCGTGTACTTCTCGAGCGTGCGCAGCTCCCCCTCGATGGTCCGGCCTACGAAGGCGCGCATCACTCGCTTGCCGACGAACTGCTTGCTCCTTCAGTGATCTTCTCGCCGGCAATCGCTGCGTTACAGAAGGCTGTTGATGTTCGCGGTGTCGCCCACATCACCGGTGGCGGTCTTCCTGGAAACCTCAATCGTGTGCTTCCGCACGGAACAGCTGCCGAGGTCACATGGGGCACTTGGGACGTTCCGCCGATCTTCAACGAGATCAAGCGTTTGGGTTCGGTGGCTGACGATGAAATGGCGCGGGTGTTCAACATGGGCGTCGGAATGGTCGTCGTGGTGCCGGAATCGGATTCCTTCAAGGCGCTCGATGTTGCTCGTACCGCTGGACATCGAGCCACCGTGATCGGCCGCATCGTCGAAGGCGATGGCACCGTCCGTATCGTCTGACACCTTCGAAACCGCCCCAGCCACGGGCCGCGGGGCGGTAGGTTCCTGAGCATGAGCGACGCGACAAAGCAGCAACTGATCGATCACCTTCTTCGCTATTCAGTTCGAACCGGTGACTTCACGCTGAAGTCGGGCAAGAAAAGCTCATGGTTCATCGATTCGAAGCAGACCGCGTGTCGACCTGACGGATTGCTACTCATGGCCGATCTCGCGCTTGACCTCATCCCCGACGATGTCACTGCGATCGGAGGCCTCACGGTGGGCGCCGATCCGGTGGCCTACGGCATCGCCGCTATCGCTGCGACTCGTGGTCGCTCCCTCAAGTCCTTCACCATTCGTAAAGAGGTCAAGGACCACGGAGTCGCTGGTCGACTCGCGGGGCCACTCGAACCGGGTGATACGTGCGTCATCACCGACGACACCGTCACCCGTGGCACCTCGCCAATGGAAGCGGTGCATGTTGCTCGTGAACTTGGGGCCGAACCGGTCATGGTCATTGTCGTGGTTGATCGCGGCGGCACCTGCCAGGCCATGGCCGAAGCCGAAGGCCTTGCGTTCCGGGCACTGGTGACTGCTCCCGAACTTGGGTTCCCTTACGAAGGCGCTTGACCGTTCGAAATTGGGCAACTTTGGGGGCCGGAACCCCGACTTGGGGACGGCATAGGCCTGACGGGTAGCGTCTCGGCCCTATGGCTGACTCAACTACCGCCGCATTTAGCATCCGTCTACGCGTCCGACTCGGGAATGAACCCGGGGCACTGGGCCATCTCGCTACCGCCATTGGTTCGGTAGGCGGAAACATTTGGTCGCTCGAAGGATTCGAGGCCAAGAAGGAATCACTCGACGAAGACGTCGTCGTTAATTGCTCAAGCGAAGCGCACCAACAGCAAGTGCTTGATGCCGTTCGCGCCGTTTCCGATATCGAACTTCTTGAGTGGGAAGACCGTACGTTCGCGCTGCATGCCGGCGGCAAGGTGCATGTCATTAGTCAGATTCCCGTCAACGATCGCGACGACCTCTCGATGGCATACACGCCAGGCGTTGCGCGAATTTGTAGCGCGATCGAGAAGGACCCGTTGCTTTCGCACGATCTCACGATTCGCAAGAACACCGTTGCCATCGTGAGTGACGGCACTGCAGTGCTTGGTCTTGGCGACATTGGTCCGCTTGGCGCAATGCCCGTCATGGAAGGCAAAGCGCTTCTGTTCAAGGAGTTCGCAGGCGTCGATGGTTTCCCGATCTGCCTCGACACGAAAGATCCGGAAGAAATCATCCGCACCGTTGTGAACATTGCTCCTTCATTTGGTGGCATCAATCTTGAAGACATTGCCGCTCCGGCGTGTTTCGTGGTCGAAGATCGCCTCAAGGAACTTCTCGACATTCCGGTGTTCCACGATGATCAGCACGGCACCGCAGTCGTCACGCTTGCTGCGCTTATGAATTCCCTCAAGATCGTCAACAAAAAGATGGAAGACCTCACCATCGTCATCGCCGGCGTCGGTGCTGCCGGTGTTGCGATCTCGAAGATCCTCATGAACGCCGGTGTTCGCAACATCATTGGTGTTGATCGCGAGGGCGCTGTTTACAACGGTCGTGGCAACCTCAACGTGGCCAAGCAGTGGTTTGCTGAAAACACGAACCCTGAAGGCCGTAAGGGATCCTTGGCCGACATCATGCCGGGTTCCGATGTGTTCATCGGTGTGAGTGGACCCAACCTCATCAATCGCCAGGACGTTCTCACCATGGCGAAGGATCCGATCGTGTTCGCCATGGCGAATCCCGATCCCGAGATCCGTCCGGAAGAAGCCGAAGGCTGTGTTGCGGTTATGGCAACGGGCCGAAGCGATTTCCCGAATCAGATCAATAACGTGCTTGCGTTCCCTGGGATTTTCCGTGGGGCACTCGACGCCGGCGCAACGCAGATCACCGAGAACATGAAGGTTGCTGCGGCGTATGCCATTGCAAACGCGGTGAGCGCCGAAGATCTCGCTCCCGATCACGTCATTCCTTCGGTGTTCGATAAGCGCATTGCGCCGCTCGTTGCTGCTGCCGCCGCTGAGGCTGCAGTGCGCGACGGTGTCATCCGAAAGCGCTGAACAACGTGTCGCGGTTCGACGCGATCACATTCGATTTCTGGGACACGCTCGTTCGGGCTGACACTGCCGCGACCCGCGTGCAGCGGCGTCTCGCGATCGCAGAGGTTCTTGAATCTCACGGACTCCCAGCAGAGCACGATGAGATTGACGCGTCTTTTGATGAAGCATGGAAGCGCTTCGACTCGTCATGGGGACTCGGTGAGCAATTCACTGGTCATCACGCGGCCGAAACAGTGCTCGATGTTCTCGGCCATACCGACGACGAGCAGGTACGCATTCGCGTGATCGACGCGTATCTCTCGGCGCCGCGCACGATGCAACTTGATCTCACCGACAACTTGGAATCGACCCTGCGAGTGCTGAAAGACGCCGGACTTCGTGTCGGCATCGTGTGCGATGTTGGTCTCACGCCGTCACCCGTTCTGCGTGACTATCTCGAAGGTCACGGCATCTTGCAGCTCTTTGATCACTGGTCGTTCTCTGATGAAGTCGGTGTGTACAAACCAAACGCCGCGATCTTCGATCATGCTCTCGCAGGCTTAGGCGGGATTGATCCAACTCGTGCAGCACATATCGGCGATCTTCGTCGCACCGATATCGCCGGCGCGAAGGGAATGGGAATGTTGGCGTTGCGCTACCGAGGCGTGACCGACGACGATCCTGATCACGGGCCAGAAGGCGATGTCGTCATTGACGACCACGCCGAAGTCCCCGCCGCTCTCGGTCTCTAAACCACGATCTCCGTTCGTTTCGTGGGACGACCGTTGGTTGGCTGTGCCACAGTTGGGCTCCACACCACTTCTAGGGGGAACTCACGTGGCACTTGATCCGCAGGCAAAGTTCATTCTCGATCTCATGGCTGATTCCGGCTTTACGTTCGAAGGGGCAACCCCAGAGGAACTGCGTGAGCGCATGGGGATGACGGCTATGCCGAGCCCGATTGAATTGGCGAGCATCACCGACCGCACTATTCCTGGTCCTGGTGGCGACATTCCTGTTCGCATCTATCGACCAAGTAACGACGCTGGCCTTCCGGTGACGGTGTTCTTCCACGGCGGCGGTTGGGTCATCGGCGATCTTGAATCGCACGACCATTGCTGTCGCACGATTGCGTCAAAGGCCGACTGTGTCGTCGTTGCGGTCGACTATCGCCTTGCTCCCGAAGCCAAGTTCCCCGCAGCGATCGACGATGCGTGGGCAGCAACCGAATGGGTCGCAACCCACGGCGACGAGCTCAACGTCGACACCTCACGTCTCGCCGTTGCTGGCGACAGTGCCGGTGGCAACCTCGCCGCTGTTGTCGCCAATATCTCTCGCGATCATGAGCACGTCGAAGTCATTCAGCAGGCGCTGTTGTATCCGGTCACCGATGGAACCTGTGATCGTCCGTCGATGGCAGAAAACGCTGAGGGCTACATGCTCACTCGTAATGCAATGGATTGGTTTCACGATCACTACACCGTCACGGTGGAAGACCTCAGTGACCCTCGCTACTCACCGATCCTCGCCGACCTTGGTGGCGCGCCGCCCGCGGTTGTTGTCACTGCCGGATTCGATCCGCTTCGCGACCAAGGCAACGCCTATGCCGCCAAATTGCTTGAAGCAGGCGTCGACGTCGACCTTGTCGAATATGAAGGCATGTTCCACGGGTTCTTCTCAATGGACGCTGCCATCGACGTTGCTTCCGAAGCGCAGGACCAAGTGGCTGCGGCCCTGAAGGACGCCTTCGCTCGGTGATTCGAGTTGTCTGTTCGGTCACGGTTGCGGCCTTAGCGGCGACGGTGTTGTTTGGTTGTTCGCGAGGGTCCTCGTCGCAGTCCTCGACATCAATCTCGTCGTCGCTTTCGACGACGACGTCAACAACCATGAGCGCGGTCTATGAGCCTTACGCGAACGATCGTGCTGCCGTCGACCCGCAAGGAACGGTGCGTGAAGTAACGACCACGACTCCGGATGGTCGTGTTCGCCGTTACCGAACCTATGTCCCGGCATCGCTGGTTCCTGGCACCAAGGTTCCATTGCTTGTCGCGCTTCACGGTGGGCTTGGCTGGGGCGAGCAATTTGAAACCAATAGCGGATTCGACGGTCTTGCCGAATCGAATCAGTTCATCGTCGTGTATCCCGATGGCTCAAACGCACAAGACGGCAGCCAAAAGTTGCTGACATGGAACGGTGGCATGTGTTGCGGTCCTGCTGCGGCGCAGAACGTCGACGATGTTGGTTTCATTGCACAAGTGATCGAGGAACTTTCCGCGTCCCTTCCGATCGACCAACGGCGAGTGTCAGCGACGGGTCATTCCAACGGAGCGATTCTTGCCTATCGCTTGGCATGTGAACTCAGTGATCGCATTTCATCGATCGGCGTACAGGCGGGCGTGCTCGGAGTTCCGTGTGCGCCAGCGCAACCCGTGAGCGTGTTTCACCTTCATGGTTTGGCCGACACGAATATCCCTATCGATGGTGGAAAGGGGGCTGGTGTTTCGGGAGTCGAGTTTCCGTCTCCGCGCGAGGCCCCGAACTCGTTTGCCATGACTAATGGATGCACCCAAGGACCTATCGAACAGCGCGATCCTGAGAATCCCGATGTTGTCGCACTGTCGTGGGCGGGATGTTCTGACTCCCGTGCAGTTCAGTTCGTCACCGTCGCGGGTGCCTCGCATGCATGGATGGGCCATAGCGGCGTCACTGCAGCATCGACATCGCTCGTAGGCATCCCGTATCAAGGACTCGACGCAAGCCGCGCAATCTGGTCGTTCCTCGCAGTGCAACCACCTCGTTGAGGACCCGAGAACGAAATGCAAAAGGCCCGGGCGCAGAGCCCGGGCCTTTTCACTGTGGTCGGGACCGGCGTCGATCCGGTGACCTACCGCTTTTCAGGCGGCCGCTCTGCCAACTGAGCTACCCGACCGTGGAGACCAAGTCTCCGTCCCTGACGCCCCGGCGAACCGGTGCGGCAGTTGGCGGTCCCGACGGGATTTGAACCCGCGACCTCCGGCTTGACAGGCCGGCGTGCACTCCAAACTGCACCACGGGACCAGAAACTGCTGCGTACCCCCAACGGGATTCGAACCCGTGTTACCTGCGTGAAAGGCAGGCGTCCTAGGCCGCTGGACGATGGGGGCTCTTGCGCCGCTAGGGCCTGCAGACCATAGCAGCACCCCCAGCGTGGTCCCCAATGCGGGATTGGGTCCGGATCAGGCGGTGCGAGCGAGAGCGTCGACGACCATGCCCACGAACACTCCGAGGAACTCATAGAGCGCCCATGCAGGCAGTTCTGGATCGTCGGGCTCCAACTGCGGGAACCCGTCCTCGCTCACATCGAGGCGGGTGCCGAGAACAAGCCGGACGGTATTGAGCCCGATCATCCAGGCCTCGAGAGTCGCCCGATCGAGCTCGGCATCGTTTGCCGTGGCCGACACCTTCTCAAGCGCTTCGCGTCGGGTCCGGAGGAGGTCGCTATGGACAAGGTCGCGATAGGCCTCGTTCACCGACTCATCGGAGGCATGGGCAACGGGGAAGACGCGGCGAAGCATCGGATCTCGGTTGGGAGCGTCTTCATCATCGAGTGCACCAAGAACGTCGTCGCAGACGGCGGCGATGACTTCGCGTAAGTCTTCGCGCAGGTTGATGATGAATCGGTCTGGCCCTTTGCTTTGAATGGTGCGCTTGAATCCGAAGGCCATGTCAGTCCTGCTGCATCGTGGCCCAAAGACCATGTTCGTGCAGACGGAAAACATCAAGCTCTGCTTTTTCTTTCGAGCCATTCGAAACGACAGCGCGACCTTTCTCATGAACGTCAAGCATCAGTGACTCTGCTTTTTCGCGGCTGTAACCAAAAACTTTCTGCAAGACGTAGGTCACGTACGACATCAGATTGATTGGGTCGTTCCACACGAGAACAATCCACGGTCGATCAATGTCGAGATTTGTCTCTATCGATGGTTCATCAATTTCAACTGGTGCAACATCGGCAGCCTTTGGTTGAGTCATGACGTCGTCGAGAGCGATTCAGCCGAGTCGGACTCAACTGGACGCGCAACGAGTGAAAGATCAAACGCCAAAGCAGAAAGCCACACAATGACGCTGCCCAAAATATGGACAATTACAAGGCTGGGCGGTACTCCGTTGAAGTACTGAACGTAACCAATCGTCCCCTGAACAAGGATCGCTGCAACGAGATATTTCGCACGCCGATCAACGTTCACTGGCGCGCCAGATCTATGGAGTGCAAACAGTGCTGCGATGGTGAGTGCAAGAAACACCCAAACGGTGACGCTGTGCAATCGGGCAACACTTCCGATATCGAAGGAAAGTCGGGGAACTGTTTCGTCGCCACCGTGAGGGCCGGTGCCGGTCACGATTGTTCCCGTAAACAACGTGAATGCAGCAACGATGACAATGATTCGGCTGAGAACGCGCACGTTGCGCGGAACTACAGGTAGCGCGGGTGCTTGCGCGTACTTTGAACGCTCATGAAGCACGAACGCATTCCAAATCAAGACCATTGAGACAAGGAAGTGTGCAATCACGAATGGCGGATGAAGTTCGAACAGCACCGTGAGTCCGCCAAGAATGATTTGACCAATGACTCCGGCGACGAGGCCAAGTGAAAGCCATGTGAGATCGCGACGACGCGGTGTGCGTACAAGCGAACCAAGCACCGCGAGAATGACGGCCACGGAGACGAAACCGGTGACGGTGCGGTTTACGAACTCGATCATGGCGTGGTATTCGAAGGGCGCGACGATCTGGTTTTCTTCGCAGGTTGGCCAATCGGAGCATCCGAGACCCGAACCAGTCAGACGAACTGCAGCGCCGCTGATGGTGATGAACACCTGCGCGAACAGGGCCACGAGGGTGATGCGGCGATAGGCCCGAGGGGAGAGTCGTGGCAAACGCACGGTGTCGATCGTACGGGAGTGAACGCAAACTCCCCCACACGCGAGTCCTCACCACCGACGATTCCAGCCAAACAGGGCCGCGATTGTTCGCGTCTGGATCCGCCGCCCTAGCATCAGCCCCGATGGAATCGGTCGCGCAACCACCCCTCGCAGCGCGGCTGCGGGGGTAC
>Ga0208592_1000362_pt1 | contig 13402 bp, 13 predicted proteins | sample LakMenE18May10ns_FD_150712 | JGI IMG/M metagenome (GOLD analysis project Ga0208592, IMG submission 150712) | Freshwater microbial communities from Lake Mendota, WI - 18MAY2010 deep hole epilimnion ns (SPAdes) | ecosystem: Environmental > Aquatic > Freshwater > Lentic | place: Lake Mendota...
CTAGCGTCGATAAGGTAATCCAGTCCGGGCAGGACCCAAGAAGGTTTGTCGAGGATTTGCTGGAAAAACTTCGCGATCTAATTGTTGTCTTATCGGTGGGCGACCAAGCCAAGGCAGTGCTTAGAGGCATCGCTGATGACGAGTTAGAAAAGATGAGCTTGCAGGCCATGAGCTTTGGCATGGCTGAACTTACCCATGCTGCTGGCGCAGTCTCCGAAGCGCTGTCCGAAATGTCAGGGGCAACAAGTCCTAAGCTGCAGCTCGAGTTGATGTGTGCCAAAGTGCTCGTTCCATCCAGCGACAAAACTGAGGTTGGCTCGTTAGCTAGAATCGAAAGACTAGAGCGTCGCATGGGTTTTGCCGAAGCTGCTGACGCGAAGCCCGCATCTAGTTCCAACGTAACAAGTGCTCCCAAAGCCAGCGTTCCCACATCTAGTGTCGCTGAGCCCGCACCTGTTGCAGTCAAGACCTCGACACCAAAGACAATTAGCGCAGTAACGAAGCAAGCGATAGCTAACGCTTGGCCTGAAATACTTGGCCAGGTAAAAACAGAATCTAGATCGGCTTGGGTAGTGGCTTTCACACTCACCGTGATGGATTTAGCAGATGACGTTTTGACTTTGAAGTTCTTGAGTCAAAAAGATCTTGATTCCTTTAAGTCTGACAGTCGTTCAACGGACGCTCTTCGAAAAGCTATTTTCTCCGTTCTGGGTATTCAAGTTAAATTCCGCCCGCACGTTGATGAAAGTGCAGCAGTAAACGATTCCGAACCTGCCACCACAGAGCTGCCAGTTGTCAGTGAAACCAGTTCCCAGCAGGCTGTCGATAACAGCTCGCAAGATCCAAGCCCAAGCGAGGTCGTTTCCGAGCCAACTCCGAGCACATCCAGAAACTCAATGGTGAACGAAGAAGCGAGATATGGAGAATCACTACTTCGCGAAGTGTTGGGTGCCGAGCCCATTCAAGACCCGAAATCTGGCGGACGCTAGATGTATGAAGGAGTAATCCAGGAGCTCATTGATGAGCTCGGAAGACTGCCAGGTGTTGGTCCAAAATCGGCTCAGCGAATAGCGTTTTATCTATTGCAAACTGACGAGGAGCAAGCCAAGAAGCTTGCCGAGGTTCTAAGTGAAGTTAGAGAACGAGTGCGATTTTGTGAGCAATGTGGCAATGTCGCGGAGCAGGAGCTTTGCAACATTTGCCGAGATCCCAGAAGATCAAAAGCCAGTATCTGTGTTGTCGAGGAATCTAAAGACGTCCAGGCAATTGAGCGCACCAGGGAGTTTAAGGGTTTGTATCACGTATTGGGTGGGGCCATATCCCCGATTGAGGGAATTGGTCCGGACAATCTTCGAATAAAGGAACTTGTTTCGAGGCTTGCTGACCCAGAGATTAAAGAAGTAATAATTGCCACCGATCCAAACCTCGAAGGTGAGGCAACTGCTACCTACCTAACCCGCATGCTTGCTCCGATGGGAATTACAATTTCTCGACTGGCTTCTGGCTTGCCAGTTGGCGGCGACTTGGAATATGCCGACGAGATTACCCTTGGAAGAGCCTTCGAGGGCCGAAGGACCGTCAGCTAGACTTGAAGCCTTGCCTCAATGATTGAGGCGATCTCCCCAAATTCCAGGAGTATTTGTTGGCACTGATCGTTCAGAAATTCGGCGGGTCATCCGTTGGCGATGCGGAAAAGATAAAGCTAGTTGCCAAGAGAGTGATCGAAACTCACCGCGCTGGAAATCAGGTCGTTGTTGTGGTTTCTGCCATGGGAGATACCACCGACGATTTACTCGAGCTGGCAAATGCCGTAACCAACGACCCTCAATCAACCCCAAGAGAATTAGACATGCTACTCACTGCTGGTGAAAGAATCTCAGTTGCTATTTTGTCAATGGCCATCATCGCCCAGGGTGAGAAGGCCAGATCGTTTTCCGGTCTTCAGGCTGGCATCATCACCGATTCCACATACGGCAATGCTCGTATTGCCGAAGTCACACCGGATCGAGTTCAAGCGGCCATTGACGCCGGTGAAATTGCTATCGTTGCCGGGTTTCAAGGGTTTGATCCATCAAGTGGTGATATAACAACTCTTGGAAGAGGTGGGTCAGACACCACCGCTGTTGCTTTAGCGGCAGGACTAAACGCAGATCTCTGTGAAATATACAGCGATGTTGATGGCGTTTATACCGCTGACCCAAGAGTGGTCCCCAGAGCTAAGAAACTGGACGCGTTAGATATTGAGTCCATGCTGGAGCTTGCGGCAGCGGGTGCGAAGATCCTTTACATACGAGCCGTTGAGTTTGCTAGAAGGCATAGAGTTAATCTGCGGGTTCGGTCAACTTTCAGCGATAACCCAGGCACTACTATTTATTCGAGTGGAGAAACTATGGAAGAGTCAATTGTTGCAGGAGTTGCATTCGACCAAAGTCAGGCCAAAATAACGGTTGTTGGCATCCCTGACGTTCCAGGTAAAGCCGCTGAGCTTTTCACGGTAGTTGCCAAAGCTGGCGTCAACATCGACATGATCGTTCAAAACGTTGCAGTTTCCAATACGAAGCTAAGCGATATTTCGTTTACATTGTTGGCCGAGGATCTTGCAAAAACCATCGAAGCTCTAGAGGCCGAAAAAGCAAAGATGGGTTTTGCCTCCTTGCAGTTCGACGAGAGTATTGGAAAGCTTTCGGTAGTGGGCTCAGGAATGAAGACTCACTCCGGGGTGTCAGCTACCTTATTTGATGCACTAGCTAAAGCTGGTGTGAACATAGAAATGATTTCTACTTCTGAGATTCGCATTTCTGTAATCACCAGAAGTGACCAGTTACTAGAGGCAGCGCGTGTGGTCCACACCGCATTTGGTCTTGATGGCGAGAGTGAAGCGGTTGTCCACGCTGGGACCGGAAGATAGTTTGAGCAAGAAACCAAATCTGGCTTTGGTTGGAGCAACTGGAGCCGTTGGAACCGTGATGGTTTCCATCCTCAACGAGCGAGAAAACATCTGGGGAGAAATACGGCTCATAGCCTCAAAACGATCTGCGGGCAAAAAGATTTCAGTTTATGGTCAAGAGCTAGTTGTTGTTGAGCTATCACCAGAAGCATTTGATGGCATCGACATTGCAATGTTTGATGTTCCAGATGAGGTTGCAGAAGTTTGGGCCCCCATTGCAGTTGAGCGCGGAGCGGTAGTTGTAGATAACTCGGCCGCTTTTCGAATGAACGATCAGGTTCCTCTTGTAGTTCCTGAAGTAAATCCTGAGCAAGCAAAAATCAGACCAATTGGCATCATTTCCAATCCCAATTGCACAACCTTGACCATGATGGCTGCCATTGGTGCCCTGCATAAAAAATGGCAGCTTACCGAGCTAGTAGTTGCAAGTTACCAGTCGGTTTCTGGAGCGGGAGCTCTTGGAATCAGTCAATTGCAGAAAGAAATCGCTGCCGTAGCAACTGACCCGCTTTCTGGCACAAGGGGAAACGATGTTGCCAAGGTTTTGAAATCTGCTGGCATCGAGCAATCGGATTCGCTATGGCCGGTGCCAATTGCATTGAATGTCATTCCAATGGCGGGATCACTAAAGCCCGGAGGGCATTCCTCCGAAGAGATGAAAGTTAGAGACGAATCCAGAAAGATTCTTGGCATCAAGGACCTGAAGGTGGCCGCTAGCTGCGTTCGGGTTCCGGTTCAGGTCTCTCACAGCTTGGCTGTTCACGCAACCTTTGCAAACCCCCTTACGGTTGCCGAGGTCTGGCAAGAACTAGAAATGCAGCCAAGCGTGGTACTGATGGATGACCCAGAAAATGGCATTTACCCAACACCCAACTTTGTGGCCGGGCAAGATCCAACATTTGTTGGTCGGGTAAGGCAACCATTGGATTTTGAAAACAGCATCGACATGTTCGTGGTGGGCGATAACCTGCGAAAAGGAGCTGCCTTAAATACTTACGAGATTGCTGAATTAGTAGCCCGAGAATTCTAGGCAGGCTCGAGAAAAACTCTCGGCGTGGAACATCGGCCTTAGGACCATCGCGGAACTACCATTTAAGTATGGGTAGTAAAGCGCTTATTACAGCAATTGTGCTAGTTAGCCTTAGCTTGACTGGATGCTCCGCGGAGCAGGAACCAACAGCTAACCCAACACCGACTCCCGATTCCACTCCAACAGTTGAGGCAAGTGCGGCGCCAACAGAGGCACCGGTTGATTTAGTAATTGTTGAGCCAAGTAAGTTCATGACTAGCTATGGCGATCTAGTATTTCGAGCAGGCGATGGTCCTACCTGGTGCACCCTGAGCGAGGCGCAGAATGTTGCTATTTGCGAACATTCAGAAACGGATGCCTTATACGAGCCGGTTCCAATTCCAGATGACTGCTCAGATTCTTACGGAAGTCAACTCAGGCTGTTGGGGAAACCTGTTGCAGGCGAGTCGACCGCGGGATTCACGTGCGTTAGTAGCCTTTACTCTGATCCATCAGATGCACCTGTGCTAGCCAGCGGTGAGAGTGTTACCGATTTTGGCTTCTTATGTTTTGTCGAAGACCAATCTGCCAGATGCGAAAACAGTAATGGTGATTACATCGCACTAGGCCCTAAAGCCTGGGCTCACAGCGATTAGTCTCGCTCTAGCAACGTAATAAGCCTTACCTCAGGAAAACAAGCAAACCTCACCGGTGCAAAAATTGAATTACCCAAACCTGCAACGACACTAAGAATTGAGCTCTTGCCTTCAAAACTCCAGGCAGATAAGCCGCGTGCGTATTTGTTTGGGAGATTGCTGTTGGTGGTAAGCGCACCTATAAACGGAATTCGCACCTGACCCCCGTGAGTGTGACCTGCAAAGATCAATTCCGCTCCCAGCTTGGTAAGCGTTTCCACTGCTTCAAGGTATGGCGCATGAGTCAGAGCGATTGTGAAATCAGAGCTAGCTGAAAGCTTGGAGCTATCGCTATAACCAATGTGGTAATCATCTAGTCCAATGAATCTGATTTTGTTGCCAGCCACTACTAGCTCAGAGCTATGGTTGTTTAGGTTCACCCAGCCGGCTTGTTCGAAAGCGTCTGTCATTTGCGCTGTGTCTAATGGAGCGGACTTGGGGGCGGCCTCTGAGGTATGGAAAATATAACCGAATGGGTTTTTCATCACTGGACCAAAGTAGTCATTGGAGCCATTAACAAAAACACCTTTCTTCGACATTAAAGGCCCAAGCGCCTGCAATAACGAAGCGATAGCCTTCGGGTGACCCAAGTTATCCCCGGTGTTTACAACCAGATCAATTGGATACTTTGCCAGAGATCGGATGAATTTTTGTTTGGATTTTTGCCAGGGGGCCATGTGAATGTCCCCAACCTGTAAAACGGTTATTGGATTTGAACCCAAAGGCAAAACCCTAATCGACTCTTTTCGAACTACGTATAAGGCTCGTTCAATAAATATGCCCCAGATTGCCACCATTGCTAGTGCGGCAAAAATCACCATGGGCCAGCTAGTAGCCAGTTTTATGGACCCCCGCTAATTACTAGGAGCACAGCTCCATCTAGTGCAGCAAACTTTCCCGCAACAGGGTTGGTCCTTATGACACTTCCTGCAGGAACTGTGCTTGAGCGTTCTTCCTGTCCAGAAACTCCTGGAGTGACAGTTGTAAATCCGGCATTATTCAAAATACTTGTTGCTTCCGCAACGGTTTTACCAGCCACGTTTGGGACGGCTTTCATTCCACCCTTGCTTATATACAAAGTCACCAGCGATCCGCGCACAACAGATGCTCCGGCATCGTAGTTTGCGTACGCAACGCTACCTACCGGGTTAGGTGAGGCAACTGGGGAATCAGAAATCTCAACTGTGAGTCCGGCATTTTTGACTACGGTTTCGGCTACCTCTGGAAGCAAGGCGTTAATTTCCGGCATCGTAATTGTTGAGGCTCCAAGATAAACCGGGGACGGTGCTGGGAAGGCGTCTCCACCATAGGTTGCGTTGGCTTGCTGCATTACACCTCTCCAAATTTCGTGCCTAACCGCTCCACCAAACAAGCCATTTACGGAGGTGTTGTCCACGGCTTGCTTTCCAACCACGTTACCTACCCACACTGCAGTTGCAACTCGCGAGGAGTATCCCGTCATCCAGGTTTGGACTGTAGCGTCCGATGTTCCTGTTTTTCCTGCAATCGGAACACCATCGCCAGTTCTAGATCTGGTACCAGTTCCGCTGGAAATAACCTGCTGGAAGGCATACGTAGCGGCGGCAGCAACTTCACTGCTCATGGCTCGAGAACACTGAGTTGCAGGAACTACCATTTCTTCGCCAGTTGTTCGAACTACCACTCGATCGATAGCTATCGGTGTGCAGTAGACGCCATCATTTGCAAAACCTGCCATAGCGCCGGCCAGGGACAACGGTGAAAGTTCGTTCACACCAAGAACCGAAGACTGAACGAATGAAAGCTCGTCACCATCGGCTCTCTTGACTCCAAGCTTTACAGCCATGTCCCTGATGTCACACAAATCCAGCTGCGCTGCCATGTTTACATAGGCGGTGTTGATAGACAAAGAGGTTGACCTTAGGACCGTCTCATTAGTAAAGGAGGCGCTGTTAGAGTTTCTAGGATCCCAGGGGCCACTGAGACCACCGCATCGAGCCCTAAACTCCGACGCTTCCCAAACTCTTTTACGAGCATCCACTCTGTCGCCAAGCAAGAAGCCCTTTGATAGCCACTCTGCCAACACAAAGATCTTGTAAGTAGATCCTGTCTGGAACCCGGACGAGCCTCCATAGTCTTTGTCGGTTGAGTAGTTGACGCTCGTAGTTAGAGGATTTTCATCTTCAGTTTGGTCGAAAATCCTGTTCTGGCTCATGGCCAGCACGCGACCTGTTCCTACTTCAACTGATATCGATGCAGCACCAAGTGCCCATTGGTTATCCATTGGCATCTCAGTTTTCACAACCGAATCGGTCGTGTTCTGCAAAGCCACGTCCATCGAGGAGTAAATCTCTAAACCGCCGCGGCGAAGCAACATCTCGCGGTCTTCACGAGTCTCGCCAAACTCTTGTGAATTCCTGATTGTCCAAACTACGTAGTCGCAAAAGTAAGCAGTTGGCTGGTTTGCTTCACAGCCAGTGGCGGTTGGGGTGATGTTTGCTACGATTGGCTCTTTTTTGTAAACCTCAGCTTCGGCCGCGGTTATGTAGCCCTCGTCGCGCATGTTGTTGATCACGTAATCGCGGCGAATTTTGGCGTCTGGTAAATTCTCTTCTACGTCTGGCTTGTAGGCGTTAGGTGCTCGAAGCATGGCTGTCAAAAGAGCTGCCTGAGGCACCGTTAGGTCTTTAGCCTTGACGCCAAAGTAGTAATTAGATGCCGACTCAATTCCGTTTAGTTGGTTCCCGAAAAATGACAGGTTCAAGTAACCGGCGAGAATGTCTTCTTTGGAGGTTACTGTTTCAAGAGCCATGGCAAATCTAATTTCTCGAATTTTTCGATCGATTGTGGTTACGGTGGCAGCTTCCAACGCTTCCTCGTCCCCAGCAATGTTTGCAGCCTCAATTAGCGAGTTTTTCACATACTGCATGGTGATTGTCGACCCACCTGGACCCGAGAGTCCACTTGAGGCAACCCCCAGGGTTGCCCTAATGAGTGAGAGTATGTCAACGCCAACGTGCTTGAAAAATCGCGGATCTTCAGTGGCAACAACCGCGTTAATCATGTTTTTGCTCATCTGGTCGAAGTCGACGGAGACGCGGTTCTCGTGATAGAAGGTTGCAAGCGCCACAGGCTCACCATTGAGGTTTCCATAGATCGTGGAGGCTTGAGCGGCATTAACCGGCTTGATGTATTCGGCCAGGCTGTTGAAGGCGGTAAATCCAGTGGTAGTTGCGTAGCTAGCTACTGCCGCCATTGGAGCCAGAAGAGCAAGTGTTAGAAGCCCTGCTATAGCGCTTAGGCCAAATAGTCTTGCGATAAGGGAACCCATAGGGCGATAGCCGTACCTTTCATGACATTAGACTTAAGATTACTAGCTAACCCTGAGAGGAAGCTGACCATGCAAAAGTGGGAGTACGTAACAACCCCCCTAATCATCCACACCACCACCCAAATCCTAAATAATTGGGGCTCCGAGGGCTGGGAACTGGTCCAAATAGTGACCGGTCCAGAAGGTGGGCTGGTTGCCTATTTCAAAAGACCGGTGTCCTAATTGACAAGTGTTGAGCAAAGGCTTACCGAGCTTGGCTACACCCTTCCAGCTAGCTCGAAGCCGCTAGCTGCCTATATCCCTGCAGTTCAAACCGGGAACCTGGTGTTCACATCTGGCCAGCTTCCGATGGTTGAAGGAAGCCTTGCGCAGTCTGGAAAAGTAGGCTCCGAAGTTACCGCTGAGCGAGCTAAAGAGCTAGCTACTATTTGCGCCCTAAACGCGCTCGCGGCAATCAAAATGGCAATTGGCGATCTAGACAAAGTAAAGCGTGTAGTAAAAGTAGTCGGCTTTGTTGCATCCGCTCCAGATTTCACCGGACAGCCTGGGGTAGTAAATGGCGCCAGCGAATTCTTAGGTGAAGTATTCCAGGACGCCGGGATTCACGCCAGAAGTGCTGTCGGGGTTGCGGTGTTACCGCTTGATGCTCCGGTTGAAATTGAACTAATTGTCGAAGTTGGCTGATTCTTAGCTGTGGAATTTTCCGTCGATAACGCTCATCACGGAAGTATCTGCCAAAGTAGTGACATCTCCAATAGCTCTTCCCTCGGCAACGTCGCGTAGCAACCTTCTCATAATCTTTCCTGAGCGAGTTTTTGGAAGCTCAGCAACAACCATGATTTGCTTTGGCTTGGCTATCGGACCAATCTGTTTGGAAACGTGCTCTCGCAAAACGTTGGCAACTTCTGAATCAGTGCCAGCTTTAGCAACTTGATCGGCGCGCAAGATCACAAATGCCACAACCGCCTGACCCGTGGTCTCATCGGTGGCGCCAACCACCGCCGCTTCCGCTACGAAAGGATGAGAAACTAGCGCAGACTCAATTTCTGAAGTTGAGAGCCTGTGACCGGAAACATTCATAACATCATCGACTCGACCAAGAATCCAGATATCGCCATCATCATCTAGCATGGCTCCATCGCCAGCAAAATATTTTCCTGGATACTGGGACCAGTAAGTTTGCTTGAATCTTTCTGGGTCTTTCCAGATTCCTCGAAGCATGGATGGCCATGGCTCGGTCACGGTTAGGTAGCCACCGCCAGAGCTAATTCTCTGCCCGGCTTCATTTACGATTTCTACGCTGATACCTGGAATCGGGACTTGGGCAGAACCTGGTTTAGTTGCGGTCACTCCTGGAAGTGGCGAAATCATGATTGCCCCGGTTTCGGTCTGCCACCAGGTGTCTACGATTGGGCAGTTATTTGATCCAATGGCATCTCGGTACCACATCCAAGCCTCTGGGTTAATTGGTTCACCAACCGACCCAAGCACCCGGAGGGAACCAAGGTCGTAATTATCTGGAATTTCACGGCCGTGCTTCATGAAGGTTCGAATGGCCGTCGGTGCGGTATAGAAGATGCTGACTTTGTATTTTTCGATGATTTCCCACCATCTGCCCCAGCTTGGGGTGTCAGGGGTACCTTCATATATGACCTGGCTAACACCATTGGTTAGCGGACCATAGACAACATATGAATGTCCGGTAATCCAACCCACGTCCGCGGTGCACCAGTAAATGTCTGTTTCTGGATGGATATCGAATACTGCCTTATGGGTGAAGCTAGCCTGGGTTAGATATCCTCCTGAGGTATGCAAGATACCCTTTGGTTTTCCCGTGGTTCCTGAGGTGTAAAGGATAAACAGCGGGTTCTCAGCTTCAAACCCTTCTGCTTCATGCTGATCCGGAGCTTTTCCAACAATATCACTCCACCAGTGATCTCTGCCTTCTTGCCACTGGACTTCATTACCGCCGCGCTTTAGAACAACCACGTGCTCGACCGACTCACAGGCCTTATCAGCCAAAGCCTCGTCAACGGCTGGTTTCAAAGGGGAAACTTTACCTTTTCTATTTCCGCCATCGGCAGTAACAATCAACTTGGCTTCGGCGTCGTTGATTCGGCTTCTAATTGATTCAGCAGAGAATCCTCCGAATATAACGGAGTGAATGGCACCCAATCGAACCGTTGCCAGCATGGCAATTACCGCCTCAGGAACCATCGGCATATAGATGGCAACCCGATCTCCTTTTGTGACACCAAGTGAACTAAAGGCATTAGCTGCCTTTTTTACCTCGGTTAGAAGTTGCGCATATGTATAGGTAGCACTGTCACCGCTTTCGCCCTCAAAGTAAATGGCAACCTTGTCGCCACGGCCAGCAAGAACATGAACATCCAGGGCGTTATAGCAAACATTCAACTCGCCGTCTTCAAACCACTTGGCAAAAGGAGGGTTAGAAAAATCTAGGGTCTTTGTGAAGGGTTTATGCCAGTAAAGCTCCTTAGCCCGATCCGCCCAAAATCGAAGGCGGTCGGTGGCTGCCTGGGTATATGTATCTTGATTGGCAACTGCTGTGGCGGCAAAGCTAGCGCTTGGGGGAAAAGACCGTGACTCGTGTAGCAAGTTCTCGATGTCAGAGCGTTCAGGCATGAAAATCCCCTTTCTTGCTTCTATCGCAATAATGACACAAAAGCGATTGCTTGGCATATTTCGTGCCTAGAATATAGGCGTCGGTAATTCATTACCGACTTGTGATAGTTAGATTCCCCCAATCGCTATCACCAGGCGGCAGGTTTTCCCCAAAACCTGCCGCCCCCTATTTATCCACAATTTTCCTGCTCGAGCACCAATTCAATGCGCCATGGCGGATTCTTGGTTAGATGCAAACCCAGATTCCCGAATGGCTTCTTGAGCTAATTGATAACCAGAGGGTTACGGACATTCTGCTTAGCTCAGCTACTTGCCAGATTGACTTTGGCGAAGGGCTTAGCAACCAACAAGATCACCTGCTGACAGAGCCAGAGCTGCAGCTACTTGCGCGAGAGCTAATTGAACTTGGCGGCAGAAGACTAGACCACGCTAATCCGTTTGCAGATGTATCACTGCCAGGGGGATTAAGAGTTCACGCGGCCTTGAAATCTGGCTGCAGTGAGCAAACTCAAATTTCAATCCGATTACACAACTCCAAAGTCAAAAACTTAGATCAACTCCTTGAAGAACCATTTGTTACCAGATCACAGCGCAATCAAATTCTGCAAATTGTCGAATCGGGAGATAGCTTCCTAATTGCCGGGGCTACTGGCTCTGGCAAGACAACGTTACTCAAGGCCATGCTGTCAAAAACTGACCAACGGGTGATTGCCGTAGAAGACGTTACCGAACTGAAAACCGAAAACATCATTTGCCTGCAAACGCGAACCAAGAATATTGAAGGCCAGGGGGAGATTAGCTTAGATCAGCTAGTGCGAGAGTCACTTCGCATGAGGCCAGATCGCCTGGTGGTCGGAGAAGTTCGTGGGTCCGAACTGATCCCCATGCTTCAAGCTCTAAACACCGGTCATCGTGGTGCAACCACAATTCACGCAAACTCTTTGGCTCAGGTGCCGCAGCGCTTGGCAACAATAAATGCTAACTTTGGCGTTTCCGAAAACGCATTTATGCAAATGGTAGTTTCAGCCTTTGATTGGGTAATTGCACTTGATTGCGTGAATGGAATTCGCAGCGTTGCAGGGATAGGAAAGTTTAGAATCCAGGATGGCCAGCTGGAAGTTTTTGAGCAGCAACCCGAAAAGAAGCTGGCGCTGGCATGAGCGCAGAGCTTGCTGTTATGGAACTTACTGCACTACTAAGAGCTGGGACGACAGCTAGGAACGCGAGAGAGCAACTTCAAGTAGCAAATCTTTCTAGTTTTCAACAGCAACAGCTTGATTTCATTTGGACGGTAGCAACCGATTCTGGCGGTGCGCTTGCAAAGGGACTTGACCGACTGGCGTCGGTTTTTGCACAGCAAAATAGGCAGCTTGCGGAATTGAAAATAGCTTTCGCATCTCCCAAGGCAACGGCAAACTTGATATTGGTTTTGCCTCTTCTTGGGGTTTTGTTCTCAGAACTCCTAGGACTTTCGGCACTTGCGGCTGCGTTTAGCACATCGCTAGGAGCAGTGTCTGTTGGCATTGGCCTGATTCTTTTGATTGTTGCCAGAGTCAGTTCACTTCGGATGCTGGAGGCAGCAAAACCTCGCGAACTAGATCCAGGTGCATTTCTGGATGGGATTTCCATTGCGCTTTCAGCGGGCCTGAATCCAAAAAGTGCCGCTGCTATGGCAAACAGTAGATTCTCGCAGACACTTTTAGAAGAGGTCCCTCCTGAGCAATGGCTCATCTTCTGGGAAGCGGTGAAAGCATCTGAGCAATCTGGAATAGCACTTACTGGGCTGTTAGCGGCAAGGGCTGATTCGCTTAGATACCGAATGTGGAATAACCATAGAGCAGTGATTTCCAGGCTGCAGATAAAACTAATGATTCCCTTGGGCCTGGCAGCTTTACCGGCATTTGTGCTGTTGGCGGTGGTGCCAGTTGGAATTGGTCTTTTTAGCTCATAACCAAAGGAAAGGAAGAAATGAACTGGAAAAGTGATCAAGGGGCCGCGACCGCGGAGTATGCAATAGCCACTATGGCTGCAGTTGGTTTTGCAGGGCTACTGGTGGTGATTATGCGAAGTGATGAAGTAAAGGCCATTTTGTTTGACCTGGTTCGCTCCGCCCTAAGCTTTGGCGCGAACTAGTTCTTCCCGGGGTAGCGTCACGGCAGAGCTGGTTTTGACACTGCCGGCTATTACTTTAGTGCTAGCTCTGGCAATTGGAGCAATGAGCCTGCAGCTTCAAAAGCTTCACTTGATCGGGACTGCCTCGAGTGTTGCCAAAGCAATTGCACGTGGGGAGAGTATGTCAACAGTTGATGACCTCATTGCTCAAGCCGGGGAACGAGTAAAGTTTGAATTTTCTGAAATTGAGAACATGGTATGTGTCAGCCTTAGTGTTGATGCAGCGTTACCTGCAATTGAATTTGATGTTTTTGATCTGATAGAGACTCAGTGCGCCAGGGCCCAGGGTCAATAGTTAGTGACCGCGGTGCAGGAACAATTCTTGCTCTTTCGATACTAATTTTCATTTTTGGTTTGTTCATTGTCGCATCTGTTTTTGGCACGCAAATGCTGGCGTTTACTAGGATTCAGGCCACAACCGAATCAATTGCACTGGCAGCTGCAGATGCGCTAATAGGCGTTTCTTCAGGGAATCCGTGTATTGTGGCTAAAGATATTGCAAGTGATAGCCAGATAGTTCTGGAACGATGTCGTATTGTCGGATTCGAGGTCTTTATTGAGACCAGCGTGGAAACTTTCGGGTTTGTGCAAACTGCACGAGCTAGAGCGGGACCAGGCTAAAT
>Ga0208592_1000363_pt1 | contig 13372 bp, 10 predicted proteins | sample LakMenE18May10ns_FD_150712 | JGI IMG/M metagenome (GOLD analysis project Ga0208592, IMG submission 150712) | Freshwater microbial communities from Lake Mendota, WI - 18MAY2010 deep hole epilimnion ns (SPAdes) | ecosystem: Environmental > Aquatic > Freshwater > Lentic | place: Lake Mendota...
GAGGAATTCATTGCACACAGTCCGAAACTTGAAGTGCCAATGGTGAAGATTGACGGCGAATACCTTGCTGATTCAATTCCCATTCTTGAATGGTTAGAAGAGAAATTCTCAGACTCGTCTTTGTTGCCTACAGATGATGCAGGGCAAGCAGTTGTGCGTGAACGCGTTGAATGGATGAATAAGTACGTGTACCGACCCATGATTGGTGTGTATTACGGAACTGACGCCGCACTGATTCAAGAATCAAGTGTGGCTTTTATGAAGGCAATGGAAACTGTTGATCAGTGGCTACAAACTTCGCCATGGCTTGCCGGAGAAACTCCAACACTTGCCGAAGCAATCATGGTTGGCGTGTACACCCGACTTGATGGGCTGCGTCAACTAGGTCTCACTGGCGAACTTCCCGCATCTGTCCAACAGCATCTTGAACGTTGCACTCAACTCACAGGTTGGAAAAAAGTGGAATGGTCTGGTGAGCAAACCTCTGATTTTGTTGGACGTTTCCTTAAGTACCGTGAGATACAGAACTCAAGCGACAACTGAATCTCAAGTATCGTGGTCGCGTGGCTACGAATGTAAAGATGAAGAAAGAGTTGTCTGAACTCTGGAAAATCACTGAATTTCGCCACCTTCTCGTAGCCAGGGTGATCAGTAACTTTGGTAATGGAATTGCTCCCATTGCTCTTGCCTTCGGCGTGTTGTCTTTACCCGGCGCAGATGCTGGTTCACTGAGCTTGGTCACAACCGCCCACATGATTCCGTTGGTGTTATTCATGTTGATTGGTGGGGTAGCAGCAGACAGGTTTGGACGAACTCATCTGGTTGGAATCACGGACATCATTGGCAGTGTTTTTGTAGCAATCAGTGCTTTCGCTTTTATCTCAGGCCATGCATCAATTCCTTTGCTCTGCTTCAACAGTTTTGTATTCGGAGTTCTGAATTCACTGTGGTACCCAGCGTTCAGTGGCATCATGCCTCTTATTGTTCCGAATCCTTTGTTGCAGGCAGCCAACTCACTTGTTGGTGTGGGCGCAAATATGGGTTACACGCTTGGCGCAAGTGTTGCTGGCATTGTCGTATCAACCGCGGGGCCAGGGTGGGGGCTTCTTATCGACGCTTTATCGTTCCTGATTGCAGGAATCATTGTGTATCGAATGAAGGTGCCGAACAGCACGCCACTTGCTGAAGGCGAGAAGCGCGAGTCGATTTTTTCGCAATTGCGAGAAGGTTGGTTTGAATTCTCATCACGCAAGTGGATTGTGTATGTGGTTGTCGGTTATTCCTTTTTCTATTTGGGCTTCGAAGGGTTCCTCGGAGTGTTGGCACCGGTTCAAATAAAGGAAGCTATGGGTGGCGCCAAAGACATGGGCATCATGATGTTTGGATTCGGAGTGGGAGCAATTTTGGGCACGGTGTTCGCACTGAAGATACGACCACGCCGGCCACTTCTATTGGGGCTAGGTGTATTGCCTGTGGCGGCTCTCTGGGCGTTTGCACTTGCAGTGCCTTTGCCCTTGTGGGTTCTTTTCATCACTGCACTTGCAACAGGAATTGGGATGGATCTGATGTATGCGAATTGGATGACCACTCTTCAGACCCATGTTCCAGACGAAGCGATGTCTCGTGTGAGTTCTTATGACGCTTTTGGCTCAATGGTGTTTGCACCTATTGGTCTGTTCTTGGCAGGCCCATTCGCACATCTTGTGGGCGCACGAACAGCATTAATCACTGTCGGAATCATTATTGCTATGGCAACGTCGTTGCCGCTTCTGTCTAAACAAGTACGACAGATTGAACGAATAGACGTTTAGGCGCGAACGAGTCGACCTGGGCGAGCGCCTGTGTCGACACCATTGCGACGAGTAACGGCGCCGTTCACAATTGTTGCCACGTAGCCATCTGCTGATTGCAGAAGTCGGCGGCCACCAGCAGGTAGGTCGTTCTCAGCATGCGGCGCGTTAAGGCGCAAGTTTTTGAAGTCGATGACATTGATGTCTGCGCGCATACCTTCAGCAACTTGACCGCGATCAGAAAGACCAATTACTTCAGCTGTAGCAGTTGTTTGAATACGGACTGCTTCTTCAATACTGAGTTTTGGTCCACGTTCACGGTCACGAGCCCAATGTGTCAATAGGTAGGTAGGTATCGACGCATCACAGATCATGCGGACATGGGCTCCGCCATCGCTAAGGCCATTAATGGCTGATGGATGAGTGAGCATTTCGTAAATAACGTCGTGGTTCTCACCGACATAGTTCAAGGTGGGGAACATCAGAGATGCAGTGCCACCATTTTCATTCAAGAGGTCATACGCCATTTCAAATGTTGAAACGCCGGCCGCTTCGGCCAGTGCCTTGACTGACATTGCTGGAGTTGGTTCGTAATCAACGTTGTCACCCATTGCATAAACAAGGTGGGGGATCATGCCGAGTGCAGTCGCAAGGCCATCAAACTGCACTGAGGTATTCACCGGCTCATCTGGCTCTGACAAAATTTGCGCACGTACGGATGGCTTTGCCAACTCGATGCGTAAGTCTGCGAGAGACAAAGATGCTGCAAGCGAAATGAAAGTAGGACGCTTTGCAAATGGGTGGTACCCAGCCCAGCACACCATCATGCCGAATGGACGCGCGGCAACTTGTGGACGCAGGTATCCGCCCTTGTCCATAATCATGGATGAATAGTCGAGCGCCTCCTTCCATGTGTTTGGCATGGTGGCGTATTGCAGCAACAGGTATGTGACTTTCAAATCAGTACGCAATGCAAGGTCACCCATCCATTGCAATTCTTCAGTCATTCCCATGGTCGGTTGGCCTGCACCATCAGGCAGTACCTCCGGAGCAATTTCAAAAATTCCGCCGCCACCTGCAATCAAAGCGTCAGCCAATGCATTCAGTTCTTCACTGCTTGCAAATGTTCCCGGAACCGGTTGACCATCTTTGGCCTTGTGTCCCATTGTGCGACTAGTAGAGAAACCAACTGCGCCGGCTTCACGTGCTTCACGCACAATGGCTGCCATTTCCGCGATGTCTTGTGGAGTTGCGTCTTCGTTTCGCGCGCCACGGTCACCCATGACATAGCCGCGTACTGCGCCATGCGGAACATATGCAGCAATATCCATGGAATAGTTACGCGAATCAATGGCGTCGAGGTATTCAGGGAATGTTTCCCACTCCCAATTGATGCCTTCGTGCAATGCGGTGCCAGGAATGTCTTCCACGCCTTCCATTAACTGCACTAGCCACTCTTCGCGACCAGGTCGAACAGGTGCAAAACCGACGCCACAGTTACCAACGACAACAGTGGTGACGCCGTGACCACTTGATGGTTCAAGCAAAGTATCCCAACTGATTTGGCCGTCGTAGTGAGTGTGAATATCAATGAAGCCAGGAGTAACAAGTTTTCCGGTGGCATCGATTTCTTCTGCAGCTTCACCCACGATGGTGGAAGCAACTTTCACAATGCGGCCGTTAGTTACAGCAACATCGGCAACACGTGCTGGTGCACCAGTGCCATCAACAACTGTGCCCCCGCGAATAAGTAGATCGAACATCAGAACCCCCGTTCGTTGCTCAGCATAGTGGGGTGGGCTTGCGCGATTGTTAGGCAGCCCGATGCCAAGTTGGACTGGTCACCTGAGAGGGACAGGAACATACAATATGGATAAGCCAATCGAGGAGGCCCCCATGACTCAGGCAGACACAATCAACGCCCCAACCCCAGGGAAAACCGAACACGTAGACGTTCTTATTGTTGGTGCCGGAATTTCTGGCATTGGTTCCGCATATCACTTGCAAGATCAGGCGCCGGGTAAGTCGTATGCCATTTTGGAAAAGTACGAAACCTTCGGCGGTACCTGGCACATGCACACCTATCCAGGTGTTCGTTCCGACAGTGACCTCTACACATTCGGGTATCGGTTCAAGCCATGGACATCAGCGCCGATTGCAAGTGCTGAAGAGATCAAGAAGTACATGGCAGAAGTAATTGCTGAAAATCACATCGATAAGAACATTCGCTATCGCCACGAGATCACGGCAGCTTCATGGAGCAGCCGCGACAAACGCTGGACAGTCACAGTTACAAATCTTGCAAAGGGCGAAACGTTCCAGATGACCGCCAACTTCTTGTGGATGTGTCAGGGCTACTACAAGCACTCACAGGGCTATACGCCGGAGTGGCCAGGCATGGACCAATACAAGGGCCGCATCGTGCACCCTCAAACATGGCCAAAAGATCTTGATTACACAGGTAAGAAAGTTTTGGTCATTGGCTCCGGTGCAACTGCTGCAACGCTTGTTCCTGCCATGGCAGCAGATTGTGAACACGTCACCATTTTGCAGCGCTCACCGACATATTTTATCCCGGGTCGAAATGTAAACGAGCTTGCAGACACACTTCGTCAACTTGAAATAGATGAAGAGTGGATTCACGAAATTGTTCGCCGCAAAGTTTTGTTTGATGGCCAAGCTGTTACTGACATGGCGTTCCAATATCCAGACCTGGTGAAAGATGCACTTCTCGATGGCATCAAGCCTTTGCTGCCTGAGGGCTATGACATCGCAAAGCATTTCACGCCGAAGTATCGCCCGTGGCAACAACGTATTGCGTTTGTGCCAGAAGGTGACTTGTTCGCTGGTATCAAATCAGGCAAAGCATCAATGGTGACAGACGAAATCGAAACGTTCACAGCAACTGGTGTGCGTACGAAAGATGGCACCGTTATTGATGCTGACATCGTTGTGACTGCAACCGGCTTCCACCTCAGTGTGCTTGGCGATATTCCGTTTGAACTTGATGGTAAGCCACTCAACTGGGCAGACACCGTGACGTATCGCGGCATGATGTTTACGGGCGTGCCGAACCTTGCGTGGGTGTTTGGTTACTTCCGTGCCAGTTGGACATTACGTGTTGACATTATGGGTGACTTCATTACTCGCTTGTTGAAGCACATGGATGCAAAGGGAGTACATAGTGTGACTCCGCAATTACGCCCAGAAGATGCAGACATGCCGATTGGTGCGTGGATGGATCCGGATAACTTCAATCCGAATTATTTGATGCGTAGCCAACACCTCATGCCAAAGTCAGGCGACAAGCAAGAGTGGAAGCACGACCAGAATTACTCATTGGAGAAGAACGTTCTTCCAACCGTCAACCTTGACGATGGTTGCCTCGTTTACGAGTGATGCACCAGTTGGCCTCGGCATAGCCATCTAACCTATTTCTATGCCTGGACAACTCGTACCTATCGACCAAGTCGCAATCTCTTATGTAGCTCTGCGGGCTCGAGTAATTGATCTCCTGCGGTCAACGCCAGAATCATCGGGCAACATTTTGGTTCCATGCACCCCTGAATGGACTATCCGACAATTGGCTGCGCACCTTGTTGGAGTCCCAGAGGATGTTTTGGCTGGTCGCATGGAGGGAGTCACAACTGACGCATGGACCCACGCGCAAGTTGAGCGTTACGGTGATCTGACATTGACAGAACTGGCAGATCTATTCGAGTCAAGTGCTCCGAAGATTGATGCCATCATTCATAATTTTCCGCAGCCCATCATTTCGCAGTTCGTCATGGATGCAGTGACGCATGAACAAGACATGCGCAGTGCTCTTGGCGTGCCGGGAGGACGAGACAGCAAAGCCGTAGAAGTGGGTGTTGGCTTTTTTCTGAACCTGATTGAAGTCAGCGATCCGCCATTGTTCAATGAATTGACAAGCACCTCAGTTAGTCAATGGGACATCTTGCGTTCGTTAACTGGGCGTCGCACTGTGAAGCAGATGAATGCACTCGGGCTTGATGGGGAAGCGATTGCGCTTCATTTCCCTGGTTCGCCGTTCTCGCTTCCAAAAGAAGCAGTGGAATAGTTACTTACCTGCGTGTGCAGGACAGATGCCAATCTTTTTGTAATGGCACCAATCACACAGATTTGTGACATTGCAATGGAATTCACCAGTGGCACATGATGCTTCGATGTTTTCACGAGTTTCCACTATGACGCCGCGAGCAATGTTGAGTTTCACTGGAGTAACCGTGAGGTCATGCTTGGCTTTTTGCGTGAGGTACAGAAGTTCGACGCGTGAAGTGGCTTCTTGGTCTGATTCTTCGAGCATGAGTGCGTAGGCGAGCAATTGAAAGAACTTGTCATCTTCTGATTTGAATCTGGGGTTAGGTATCTTGCCTGTTTTGTAGTCAGAGATCACGACGCTTCCATCATCAGCAAAAATGAAGCGGTCGATGTAGCCCTTCATGGCAACGCCATCAATATTTGCAAACACTTCATGTTCCATGCCGTCGAGTTCAGTTTCGGCTGGGTCTTCTAGTGCCCACAGGTTTGTCATGGATTCAAAAGCGGCTCGCTTGAAATCTGTGAGTGATCCTGGTTTTTCTTCTAGTGCCTCAACCTTGGTTGCCCACTCATGATTTGTCCAACGATCAGCTGCGATTGATTTCAACGTTTCGAGGGTGCGGTTTTCTGCCTCTTCTTTATAGAGATATTCGAGTACCTCATGAACGAAGGAACCGAGATACAGGTGCCATGCCGGTGGCTCCTTGATTTTGTCAATGTATGAGAGTTTGAACTTCTGTGGACAATCACGAAAGAGACCAATTGAGGAAGGCGACAGGTATTCCGGAGGCGTAAACATTGTCTTATTCTCTCATGTCGGTGTGGCAGAAATGACTTTCTGCACTAGCCGTGGATGATGTCTGCGTATTTCGATAGAACTTGCGGTGGTCCACTAACGAGAAATGTGGTGATGCAAGATTCACGCCATTTGGCCATGTCGTCACGGATCTTTTCGATGGGGCCAACAAGGGCAACGTCTTCCACCATAGAAAGCGGAATACAAGCAGCTGCTTCATCTTTCTTGCCGGCGAGATATAGGTCTTGCACCTTCAAGGCGACATCTTCGTACCCCATGCGAGCAAACACTTCAAAGTGAAAGTTTGTGCCGCGTGCACCCATGCCACCTGCGTACAGAGCAAGCATTGGGCGCATCATGTTGGCGCATTTCTCAACATCATCACCAATGATGATGGAAACAGTGGCAGCAATTTCGAAGCGGTCTGCCTTGTTTGCTTCGCCACTCTTTGCGAAGCCTTCATTGAGGCATTGGCGGTAGTACGCGTCTTCTTTTGGAGAGAAGAACAACGGCAACCAACCATCACAAATCTCTGCTGACAGCGCAACGTTCTTCGGGCCTTCAGCACCAAGGAAAATCGGAATGTCCGTTCGGAATGGATGCACAGTGCTCTTCAGTGGCTTGCCAAGGCCAGTCCCGCCTTCAATTGGCATGTTGTAAAACTTGCCGCTGTAATTCACCGGCTTGTCGCGGCGAACAATGCTGCGAATGATGTCTACGTATTCACGTGTGCGAGCGAGTGGCTTTTCATACGGTTGGCCGTACCACCCTTCGACAACTTGTGGTCCAGAAGCACCGAGACCCAAAATGAATCGTCCACCACTGAGATGGTCCAATGTCATTGCCGCCATGGCAGTTGCTGCTGGCGTGCGCGCACCCATTTGCATAATGGAAGTACCTAAGCGAATGTTTTTAGTTTGTGATCCCCACCATGCAAGGGGAGTCAGTGCATCACTGCCATACGCCTCAGCAGTCCACACACTGTCAAACCCGAGACGGTCAGCTTCTTGAATTGCTTCTAATGCATTTGCCGGGGGACCACTGCCCCAATATCCGCTGGTGTACCCGAGTGTGATGTTCTTTGCCATCCCCACACATTAGGCGGTGATGGCAGGGGAGATATCAGGAGGCTTGGCTGACCATATCGATGTAGCGAGAATGTGTGTCATAGTCCAACTCGCCGAACACGTGAGTTGACGCGCTTGCAGCCTCTGCTGGGAATGTGATGATGTCGCTTGTAGTCCGCGTGCGAATCCGAGCAATCTTGAGAGCGATGACGGGTATCGCTATGAAAATTGCCTTGGCGGTAATCCCTGAATAGGCAGATGCAAGGTATACACCAGGAAACAGCGAGCCAAGATAGGCGCCTGAGGTCTGGACGGATTGCGGGGTGATGGCGAAAATGCTCATGCGTTAATGGTTCACCATCAACATTGATTTTTGGTGAACGTCAGTTCAACGGAATGGAACGTTTAGTGCAACATCGGTTGCGCGATCTAGCGAGCAACTCCTCCGAGGGCTCCGCGAGCTTGTATCTTCTGGTGGAAATCAGGCAAGTAAGCATCTTTCGGATTCTCTCGAACCATTTCGTCGAGAATTACTGCGTCGTCGCCCACAAGAATGCGCCAGTCGCCACGTTGCACGCTGGCCAAGATAAACGCCGATGCTTCAGCGGCCGTCATCGGTGCCATATCGCGGAAGGCTTGAGCACCAGCCGACATCAATTTGCGAAGGTCAGCGTCTGGAATGGATGCAGTATCCATTCCGGCGCGAGCCATCCGTTCACGTGAAGTCTCGAGTTGAGCTGCAGTCATTGTGGCTGGGTCGTTTCCGAGCAACTTGCTTGAGTTGATTGCAATATCAGTGCCGATATGACCTGGCATCACAACAGAGGCACGCATAGTTGGTGCGTTGATACGGAAATCAGTGATGAGTGCTTCGGTGAAACCCTTGACCGCGAACTTTGCGGCGCTGTAAGCACTGTGTGGAGTAGTCGGCCCAAGCGATGCCCAGAACCCATTGACTGAACTTGTGTTCACGATATGGCCGAATGGCGCAGCAAGGAGCAAGTCCATAAATGCACGAGTGTTGTAGTACACACCGAACCAGCACACACCGAAAGTCTTGTCCCACTGTTCACGGGTGCTTTCAACGATGCTGCCACCGCCACCGATACCGGCATTGTTGAACAAAACGTTGACATGTGGTCGCCATGCTGCAACTGCGTCACGGAACCCGAGAACTTGCGTTTCGTTTGAAACATCTGCGATGTGGCTGAGAATTTTTCCTGAGTTGCCGTCGGCTGTGCAGATGGCAATTGTTTCAGCGAGGTTCTCAGCGATGACATCGCATGTTGCGACGTCGCATCCTTGTGCTGTGAGTTGGCGAACAAGTTCACGGCCCATGCCGGTTCCGCCGCCAGTGACTACGGCAACCAAGCCACCGAATCCGTTTTCAAATCTGTCAGCCATTTTGTTCCCCCAATGCGTTCGCTTCCTACAGCGTGTTTCCTTCACAGTAGTGTCTGGTCATACAGAAGGGGGCAGTCGTGGTCACTGTGCATGGAAAAGTAAAGCCTGGTTTTGAAGGGGTAAGCGAGGCATTCGCAAGCAATTTCAATGATGGTTTCGAGGTAGGCGCATCTGTAGCCATCATCTATAAGGGCGAGATGGTTGTTGATATTTGGGGTGGTCATCGCGAGATGGAACGCACTTCAGATTGGCAGAGCGACACCCTTGTGAATGTGTGGTCAACAACAAAGACCATGATGTTTCTTACGTTGCTAACACTTGCTGACCGCGGAGAAATCTCTCTTACTGATCCGGTGTACAAGCACTGGCCTGAATTCAAAGTCAATGGTAAAGAAGGCATCGAGATTCGTCATCTCATGGCACATACCGCTGGTCTTTCAGGTTGGGCAGAGCCCATGACATCTGACGATTTGTTCAACCATGACAAGTGTGCAGCAGTTCTTGGCGCTCAGGCGCCGTGGTGGACGCCAGGTTCACAATCTGGTTACCACGCAATCACTCAGGGTTATCTCATCGGTGAAGTGGTGAAGCGCGTGACGGGGCAGTCACTTGGAAACTTCTTCCGTGAAAATTTTGCAGAACCACTTGGTGCTGATTTCCATATTGGAACAGCACCAGAACATCACCACCGAATTACAAATGTCATTCCTGGTGTCAGTTTGTTAGACCCAACTGCAAAGCCAGACAGCATTGCAGTTCGCACTTACACCAACCCAAAGATCGCTGCTGAAATTGCATGGACACCTGAGTGGCGCCAGTGCGAAAGCCCTGCTGCAAATGGTCACGGTAATGCACGTTCTGTTGCGCAATTGCAGTCAATCATTTCTCATGGTGGTGAAGCGGGCGGAAAGCGTTTCTTATCTGCAAAAGGCGTTGAGGCACTATTCACCGAACAAATGTCTGGTCAAGATTTGATTCTTGGCGTGCCAATGAAATTCGGAATGGGCTACGGATTGAATTCTGAATTCACGCCACTCAGTCCAAACCCACGCGCATGCTTCTGGGGTGGCTGGGGTGGATCACTTGTTGTGAATGACCTTGACGCTGAATTGACCTACGCCTACGCGATGAACCGCATGGGTGAGGGCACAACTGGTGACATGCGTGCAGCGATACCGCTGATGGCGATGTTTGGCGCTATTGCGTAATTAATCCTGCGTAATGCGCAGGGTCCTAATCTGGAACGGTTTCACTTCGATTGCCACCGTTCCAGTCGCTGAAACGTCAAGTGGCATTCCTGCGTCTTCAAGGGCGTTGCATGTCTGTGCCGCAGTCATTCCGTCAATGGTTAATGAACCGCTAGTTCGGCCACCGCGTGTTTCCCAGATACGAACAATAATGTCGTCGCTTCCGTCGTCTGCAGGTTTAACAGCACTAATCAGGGCACCCGGAACATCAAGCGAAATCACTGAAGCGGGAACACGAGGTACGCCATCGAGAATTCGTACGGGGTGAGCCATGAGTGCTGCAGTGTTCTCAATTCCATCTGTAATTGGGTCGCCATCAAGTAGCGACACAGACCACTGCAAGTGCTGATGCCCTAGGTCTGCTTCTGGGTCGGGAAACTTTGGTGAGCGCAACACTGTGAGTTGTAGTTCGTCACCGCGAATGTCGTACCCACGTGGGCCATCGGCAAGAATCGCTGCACCAAATGATGGTTCGCTTACTGCGACGTAGCGGTGAGCACACACTTCAAATCGAGCAACATCCCAACTGGTGTTTGCATGACGCGCACGTGTGACATGACCGAATTGTGTTCCACATACGGCATGTAGTGCACGAAGATCGGTGGGAAGTACCCATTGCAAGCGACGTTCTTGTTCGTGCCAGTCGGCATCTATCGAAACATCAAGTTGTGGTTCTCCAGCACGCAGGGCGAACCGAACAGTGAAACGTGATGCATCAGTGGCGAACCCGCATTCAATAGTGGTGCGCAGGGGAGTTGTTTCCACGATGACAGGTGGTGCAGTTGCAAGCAATGGTGTTGATGGCGCATTTGCATCTGTTGCGTCGATATCCCACGCGTCGTATTCGGCAGGTGTGTCTTGTCGCAGGACGAACATGGCCTGAGAAGTTGTTGGAATCACGTCTCGATGGCCGTTTGAGAAGGTCGTGATTGCTCCGTCAGCATTAAACGTGACCGTGACGATGCCGTTAGCAATGGTGATGGAGTCGTCACTTGTTGAAACAATTACTGGCACTACATCTGTTGGAAGAGTTGCAGAGGGTAAGGCAGCACCGAATGGCTCTGCATCTGCCCACATTGGTGATGCATCAACATCAATAACTGCGTGCAGTGCTACTGGCGCCGGATTCAGAATATGAGTTTCACCAGAAGCCACCGGAATTACACGTACTAACAACGCCTCAATGTTTGAAGCAACTTCTGCGTGAATAGCTTCGGCATCATCGTGTACCCATGCAATGGATGAACCAGGAATGATGTCGTGAAACTGCTGGGTGAGAACGTGTTGCCACAGTTCGTCAAGCGCAGGTGGACGAACACGCGCAAGTGCTGACCACAACTCAAGTTCATGCAGTAGCCGTTCACTTGATCGGTTTCCTTGCTTAGTACCCACTTGCGTTGAATAGGTGCCGCGGTGTTTCTCAAAATACATTTCGCCAACCCAACGCGGGGCTGTGGCGCCGTATTCCTTTTGTGAGGTTTCAAAGAACCCTGCAACTGTGCCGAAGGTGACGCGTGGGACATTCTCTAGATCCGAAGCGAGCCGACCACGGTCGATCATCGTTTGTGTTGGCCCGCCGCCGCCATCGCCATGGCCATAGAGAACCAGCGAGTGCGAGGAGCCTGCATGGTCTTTGTAATTGCGTTCAGCAAAACGCAATTGCGATGGCGTCATGATTGCGTTGTAGGTATCAACTGGGCTGAAGTGAGTGAACACTTGTGTGCCATCAATTCCTTCCCACCAAAAAGTGTTGTGCGGAAACTTATTTGTTTCATTCCAACTGAGTTTTTGCGTAAAGAACCAATTGCACTCGCCGTGCGAAACAATTTGGGGCAATGAGCCGGGGTATCCGAAGTCGTCTGGCAAGAATGCACCCGAGCAGGTGATGCCGAACCACTCGCGGAACGAACGCTGACCCTGCGCAAGCTGGCGAAGCAAGCTCTCACCTGATGGCAAGTTGAGGTCGGTTTCAACCCACATGCCTCCAATGACTTCCCATCGACCTTCTCGAACAAGTTCAGTAACGCGGGCAAAGATGTCTGGTGCGTCTTCAGCCACCCACGCATAATGCTGCGCTTGGCTATGGCAGTACACAGCATCAGGATTCTTGGTCAGCAGGTCAACTGCGTTTGCAAATGTACGAACAGCTTTGCGGCGAGTTTCGCGAATGGGCCACAGCCAGGCGGTATCAAGATGAGCGTGCCCTGTTGCAGTAATTCTGTGTGCTGATGGTCCATTACCAACACCCAAGACTGCGTCAAGTGTGCGACGTGCAGCAACAGCAGTCCCAGCAACGTCGTTGACATCAAGCGCAAGGTCGCACTGTTCAAGTGCGGCGAAAGCACGGGCGCGTTGTGGAGAATTGTCTGGAAGATCAATCGTGAGGTCAATCACTGCGTGCAATGCAATTGCTAAGTCATTGATGGCGGCGTTGAAGGCAACAAGTTGCGCAGCACGAAATGTATACACCGCATGTGTTGGCGCAGTTGCTGGGTCACCAAATGATGTGGGACCGTAGCCGTACTCATGTCCAGCGATGATTGGCGTTGCTGCAGCTTCAACCCAAATATCAATTTCTGTGCCGGCATCATGCGCGCCGAGATGGAGTAACCGACGATCTGGCTGAATTGCATGAACAATCTGTCCGTTCATGTAGGCAAGAGCTTCCGTTTGAAAACCATCACCGTGCCCTTTGAAACCGATATCGATATATGCAGCGATATCTACGTTCGCCAGATGTCGTGGAACAACTGCAGTCAGATGAAACCAGCGTGTGTGCCATGCTTGGCCCCATTTTGAACCAATGGCAAAAGGCGTGACAGGCGAAGCGACGGCAGCCTCGTAACCAGGAGATTCAAACCATTCTTCAGTTGAAGTGACGGCGAAGTTGATTGCGCCTGTTGTGACGAATGGAGTGATGCGTTGGTCGAGCAAGCGGCGTGCTCGTTGCATAGCTGGTGCAGTGACGCGATGCGCCATATGGCTACCTCATTTCGGTGAGGTCTA
>Ga0208592_1000364_pt1 | contig 13365 bp, 9 predicted proteins | sample LakMenE18May10ns_FD_150712 | JGI IMG/M metagenome (GOLD analysis project Ga0208592, IMG submission 150712) | Freshwater microbial communities from Lake Mendota, WI - 18MAY2010 deep hole epilimnion ns (SPAdes) | ecosystem: Environmental > Aquatic > Freshwater > Lentic | place: Lake Mendota...
GTTCAGTAATGACACGCACACCCGAGGCCAGCTCGGTTCGTTCGATATCCGCGTCGTTTACCGACACGGCGGAAACGGACTCAGCGGCGACGGTTGCCGCCTCGACGTCCACCGTTGCGACGATCGCCGCCACCACGGTTTTCACTGGTGGGACCAAGGTCGCCCAGTTCCGAACTGATTTCTGCGTCGAAGGCATCTTCAAACGAGACGTACTCGCGCTCGGCGCCATCGGTTGCTTCATCTGCGGATGCCGGAGCAGCCGGAACTGGTGCGGACTCGCGAGGTGCGCTTTCGGTTTCCGTCGCGTCACCTTCGGAGGCTTCTGCCACCGGGGTGCTCGCCATGGAAAGAGACACCTTGCCATTGGGATCGACATCGTCGACGCGCACTTCAACTGCGTCGCCAAGGTCGAGAACATCCTCAACCTTGTCGATGCGCTTGCCGCCACCGATCTTGGAGATGTGAAGAAGACCATCGCGACCCGGGAGGATGTTCACGAACGCACCGAACTTGGTGACGTTCACAACGCGGCCCTGGTACACCTGGCCAACTTCAGCGGTCGGCGGGTTGAGGATGAGACGGATCTGACGCTCGGCCTCGGCCACAGCACCACCATCGGTGGAACCGATACTGACGCGACCAACAGAGCCATCGTCGTCGACACTGATGTCGGCGCCGGTCTCTTGCTGAATGGCGTTGATGACCTTGCCCTTGGGGCCGATGACTTCACCGATCTTGTCCATCGGGATTTCGAAGCTGATGATCTTCGGCGCAGTTTCGCCAACTTCATCGCGAGGCTTGGCAATTGCGCCAGCCATAACTTCGAGGATCGCAAGACGGGCTTCCTTGGCCTGCTGAAGAGCCTGCGCAAGAACGTCGGCAGGGATGCCATCGATCTTGGTGTCGAGCTGCAATGCAGTCACGAACTCAGACGTACCCGCAACCTTGAAGTCCATGTCGCCGAATGCATCTTCGGCGCCGAGGATGTCAGTGAGAGTCGTGTACTTGCCATCGGCAAACACGAGGCCCATTGCGATACCAGCGACAGGTGCACGCAGCGGAACGCCGGCGTCCATCATCGAAAGTGTCGAGCCACAGACCGAACCCATTGACGTTGAACCGTTCGAAGAAAGAACGTCAGACACGGTACGAATCGTGTAGGCGAATTCTTCCGGCGAAGGAAGAACCGGAACGAGTGCACGCTCAGCAAGCATGCCGTGTCCGATTTCGCGACGCTTTGGTCCACGCATGAAGCCGGTCTCGCCAGTGGAGTACGGCGGGAAGTTGTAATGGTGCATGTAACGCTTGCGGGTGACGTCACCAAGAGCGTCGATCATTTGCTCCATGCGGGGCATGCCGAGCGTGGTGACGTTGAGAACCTGGGTCTCGCCACGCTGGAACAGACCGGAACCATGAACGGACGGAAGGATGCCGACCTCGGAAGAGAGCGCACGAATGTCCTTGGGTCCACGACCATCGATACGAGCGCCTTCGTTCACGATCCGTGAACGAACAACAGCCTTGGTGACCGAACGGAACGCAGCCTTGAGCTGCTTGTCGGCGCCATCCACATCGGCGAACTGCGGTGCGAGTTCCGCAACAAGCTGATCGCGAAGCGCTGCTTCAGCTTCAAGGCGAGCGGTCTTGTCCGAGATGATCTGGGTGGCGAGGATCTGCTCACGCTTGCCCTGCATTGCCGCAAGAATTTCGGGTGAGTAGTCAGAGCTGACCGAGTAGGCCATTGGCTCTTTCTTGCCAACCTTGGCAACGAGTTCGTTCTGTGCTGCGATCGACTGAAGGATGTACTGCTTCGAAGCTTCAAGGCCTCGGGCAAGTTCGGCTTCGTCGACCTTCGGGGCACCGTCCTGCATCGCGGGCCACTGAGCTTCGGTGCCGCCGGCTTCCACCATCGAGATGGCGACGTCGTTCGTGCCAAGTGCACGACCAGCTACAACGATTTCGAACTGGCTTTCCGAACCCTCTTCGTAGGTGGGGTGCGGAATCCACTGACCGTCAGCGCTGAACGCGAGGCGAACAGCGCCGATGGGGCCGTCGAACGGAATGCCGGAAAGGGTGAGTGCCGCTGATGCGCCATTGATGGCGACAACGTCATGCGGGTTCACGAGATCGGCAGCAAGCACGGTGCCGACAACATGCACCTCGTTGCGGAAACCGTCGGGGAAACACGGACGCAACGGGCGGTCCATGAGTCGACAGGTGAGGATGGCCTGGTCTGACGCCTTGCCTTCTCGACGGAAGAACGAACCGGGGATACGGCCGGCGGCGTACATACGCTCTTCGATGTCGACGGTAAGCGGGAAGAAGTCGGCACCATCGCGTGCGCTCTTGGCCGCGGTTGCGGTCACGAGCATGACGGTGTCACCAATACGGACGGTCACTGCACCGTCGGCCTGACCGGCAAGCTTGCCGGCAGAGAAAGTGATGGACTTGTCGGCGTTGCCGGGAATGGCAGCGTCGACGGAAATGGCATCAGCCACGTGTGTCTCCTTTGTGAGACGGACATTGGTCCGTCAGTTGGAGGCGACCCCGTAACCAGTTCCCAGAGGTGAACATCGGAGCAGTGATCCGATACTCACCTCCGGCAACTGACAACGCAGTATCGCCGGGGTGCTGTTCCCAGACAGGAACAGCGAGGGGACGACCACGATGGTCGTCCCCCGGTTCGCAACTATCGGCGCAGGCCGAGTTTTGCGATGATCGAGCGGTAACGCTCGACGTCGTTCTTCTTGACGTAATCGAGCAGGCGGCGACGACGACCAACGAGCATGAGAAGTCCACGACGGCTGTGGTGGTCCTTCTTATGTGACTTGAGATGCTCAGTCAGGTGGTTGATGCGGTCGGTCAGTAGTGCGATCTGAACTTCGGGCGACCCAGTGTCGGTAGGGTGCGTCCGGTGTTCGGCGATCGTGCCAGCCTTCGGCGGAAGGTTTGCGGGTTCAGCAGACATGCAAGTTCTTTCTGGTGGGTTTTGGACCCAGCTCCGTGATCCGCTGGAACGTGTTCCTGGCGCAATCGGGAGGGGCTTCACGGCTCACAGGGTGCGAACCGACCCGGTTACGGTACCAGCGAGGGCGTTCACGCCCACATTCGGCATTTCGACCACCGCTGTCCGATTTGGCGAGATTCCATTCACCCCTAGGGATTTTCGGCCCTACGATGCGGGTTCGCTCGTCGGGGGACGAGCCCAAAGGGGAACCATGTCTGCTTCAAAACGACCGGCGCCAAAACGCCTCGATGATCTTGCCGACCCACAGTTCTCGCCCGAGGCTCAGGCAATCTTCGAAGGTGCCGCACCTTTCGCAGACATGATCGAACTCAACGCCGACGCACTCATGACACAAGCGGCGGCCGAAACTGGTCTCGAAAATTTCGGTCCAATGGATTTCGTGGAACGCCTCGAGGTGTTGCTGAACGCACTCGATACCGAAGCTCCGCTCTCTCCGATGGGCCGCATCTCGGCCGGTTCGTTCATGAGCACACTTCTAAAGAACCGTTTGCTGCTCGCCGACCTTTTGGCTCGACACCCAGAGATTCACGACATCGAGATCAAAGCGCCGATCATCATCGCTGGACTCCCCCGCACCGGCACGACTCACCTACACAATTTAATTGCTTGCGATCCCGCTCTTCGTTCACTTCCCTATTGGGAAAGCATCCAACCAGTTCCTTCGCTTGATGAAGCCTCGCTCGCTAACACCCCCGAAGATCCGCGACTGGCACGGACAGAAGCCGGACTGCAGATCATGGACATGATCATGCCGGACTTCAATCGCATGCATGAGATGACGACATGGCACGTGCACGAAGAGATCCAAATTCTCGCGATCGACTTCTCGACGATGATGTTCGAAACCATGGCACCGATGCCGTCCTGGCGTGACTACTACAAGTCGCACGATCAGACACCGCACTATGAGTACATGAAGACCGTGTTGAAAGCGTGCCAGTTCTTGCGTGGTGGCGAACGTTGGATCCTGAAATCACCACAGCATCTGGAACAGTTCGGTCCACTTGCAACAACGTTCCCCGACGCCACCTTCCTCGTCACCCACCGTGATCCCATTTCCGTGATGGTTTCGATGGGAACGATGGTGTCGTATTCAGCACGCACATCGTTGTCGCCAGTCGACCCGGTTGCCGTTTCGAACTATTGGGCCGACCGCCTCAACGACATGCTCAATGCAGCCATGCGCGATCGCGCACTTCTTGGCGGGCCAGAACAATCGATGGACATTCGGTTCGACGAGTTCATGGGCGATGACCTCGGCACTATTCGCCGCATCTACGAACTCGCTGGACAGCCCATGGATGAACGAGCCGAAGCAGCGCTGGCCGAGTACGGAGCCACTCATGAGCGCGACCGATTCGGCAAGGTCATCTACGACGTCGATCAGATCGGTATCGATGTGCCGGCTCGCCGCGAACAGATGCGTGCTTACAGCGAGCACTTCGCCATTCCTGACGAACCCTGGTAGCAGCGGCCGCCCAGTAGACGTCACCGCTGAAGAACCAGCGCTTCCGGATTGTTCAGAGCCAGTAGCCGGTGATGTCGATGATGAAATTGGTCGAGTTCTTACACCACGACGTTGCAGGAGACGCGGCAGTGCTGTTGCGGCACCGACCGGTGTTCAGCCAGTGAAGACCGGCGCAACCGGATCGGACATCGGTGCAGGTTCGGGTACCGGTGCGCGTTCGGCTGCAAGAGCCAGCAGCTCAGGGATCGCGCCCTGCAAGAAGGCTTCATAGGCGGACTCGACACTTTGTGCATAGACCTCCTGGAAGACGGTTCGCCAGTCCCGGCCGAACGATCCGGAGTTCCAATCCAGCAACGCCTGGACACCGTCACGAGCGACGAGACCCTCAACAAACATCATTCCCTGCAAATGCCCAACTCCTGGCTGGAGAAGACAGGGGTTGGACTTCGTCCTGCCGAAGGTCTCCGAGGCGCCCATTCCACGGACAACGTCCATGTCGTCAGCAAAGAGCTGGCCGAGCTGAGCAAGACGCTCGTTTCTCCACGCGGTGACATCAAACGGCGAGGTACTTGTGTGTCGTGTCGTGCGGGCCAAGGCCGCAGTACCAATACCCCAGCCAGTGCCCTCAGCCGCCCAGCATGGGAAGGGTGAGGACATCGTTCCCGTCGCGTTAGAGCGCACTATGGCTGTCCCCGTCTCGACCGCCATCAGTTGCGCGAGGGCCTCGGCTGATGGGGCGTACTTGTCGAGAACCAAGATCGTCTGGTGCGGTAGTGGGTCTATGTGTGGTTGGAAGGGGCCCCGAACACCGTATGACAGGCCGGACTCGGCGAAGTCGTCGATGGATGTAAGCGCTTTGGCGAGCTCGGCAGCGTCAACGTAGGCAGAGTTCTCAACATCTCTGCGGATGAGCGCGTCCTTCATGAACGAGGCATCACGCGCGACGATGACATGGAGAGACGCGAGTCGTGGTGAGCCGGCGAAGCGCAAGAGTTCACGTAACGTCTGAGTGACTAGATCGCGCTCTACATGCACGATCAGCGGATCGAATTCCAGTGAGTAGCTTTGCGCCGGATCGTTGTCTGCGCTGATGTCACCTGATGGCTGCCAGCTGTCTACACGAGCAAGGAACGTGTTGAACGTTCCAGCACCGTAACTGAGTGGCACTTGCGTAGCTCCCGCCGGGGCCGCTGGAACCACAGACGCGAGCACAGCACCTGCGATCGCGAGAAGTGCGACGGAGCGAACGCGGTGCAGACGCTTGACAAGGCCGGCGAATTGGGCCGTGCAATAAGAGGGCGACGGGTCACCCGAAAGATCCATGGTCATGTGAGCCTCGGTTCCGTTCAACATCCCCCCATTTGCCCGGGAAGTGCCTTCCAGCGAGACACTGTCCGCGTCGGAATCACTTTCGGAATCGGGCATCGGATGCGCCTCCGCTCCTGCCGCGGGCCCACCCCCCCGACAAAAAGATGGTAGTCCCGAGAGGCGTGATTGCGTCCGTGATTGCGTCAATGACTCGTCGCGGCCCCTCATCGGCGCGTCGCTATTCGCCAGTGTTATCGAGGATAAGGGATTGGTGGCGTACTCCTCAGAAACCGGCCTGCTGATGTGCCTGGCACGGCATCGAGGTCATGGGTGGCGCTCCCGAGTGAGTGGTCGCCCAGCGGAGAATCAACCGAACAACAGGGTCCGACACTGATCGACGTCTTTGCCCATTTGGGCGATGAGCGCGTCGACCGAATCGAATTTCAGTTCATCTCGAAGATGAGCGACGAACTGCACAGCGAGTTCTTGTCCATAAAGGTCAGCGTCGAAGTCGATGAGGTGTGCCTCGAGCAGTGATGTATCGGCGAATTCATAGAACGTGGGACGGCGACCAAGCGATATGGCGCAAGCCCGATTGATGCCATCGGGCGTGCGACACCAACCTGCGTAGATGCCATCGGCGGGAAGACAGATCGTTTCAGGGATCGCAAGGTTTGCCGTGCGGAATCCGAGGTCGCGCGCGCGACCATCGCCATGACCCACAACACCGCGCACCTCGTGGGGGCGACCCAACATCGCATTTGCCGAGTCGAGATCGCCACCGCGCAATGCGGCGCGGATTCGCGTTGACGACACCGACTCAGTCGAAGGCTGTCCGTTTAGGTCAACGAGCTCGTGGGCCAGCGTCTCGAAACCGAGACCATTTCCCATCTCAGTGAGGAGTTCCACGTTCCCAGTGCGCTTATTGCCAAAGTGGAAGTCGCTTCCGACGGTAACCAGCTTTGCGTTGAGCGTTCCCACGAGATCTGCCGTAATGAATTCGGCTGCTGTTTCTTGCGCCCGTTGTTCATCGAAGCGCACGACAAACGCAACATCGACACCGCATTCGGCAAGCAGCTCAAGCTTCTGGTCGAGATCGGTGAGGAGCAGCGGCGCAGACTCGGGCCGAACGACTGATGCCGGATGACGGTCGAAGGTAACGACCACGGTTCGAAGGTTTCGCTCGGTGGCCAGCCCACGCAACGTGGCGATGACCTGACGGTGGCCGCGATGGACGCCATCGAACGCGCCGATCGTGACAGCGGAACCCTGTCCAGCGAGATGTGCTTCGTCGTTGTCGTAGAAGACGTCCATGACCGATCGAACGCTACCGTCCGTCGACCGGGGCAACGACAACATCGGGCTTGGCAGTGCCATCCCGATGAGCGATATACATCGCGAGCAGGCGACCCTCGCCGTCAGTAACCGCCCAGGGACCCTCGCCGACGAACCGTTCATCGATCGTCAGGACCTTTCCGTGGCCAACGTCGATTCGCTCTGCCTCGGACACCACCACGGTGGGGTTGTCCCGCATCGCCTCGACTGGAGTGAGGAGCACGTCGGGCGACACCGTTTCAAGTGCATGCGCTTCAGGGAGTGTGAACGAGCCGATGGCAGTACGTCGGAGTTCACGCAGGTGCGCTCCCCCGCCAAGAGCATGACCAAGATCTGCGGCCAGCGTGCGCACATATGTGCCCGAGGAACACTCGACCTCGGCAATGACGACAAGCGGATCACTTGTCGGTGCAACGGTGAAGCGATGAATGGTGACCGGGCGTGGCGCTCGCTCAACTTCGATTCCTTCACGCGCGAGTTGATGCAATCGCTTTCCGTCGATCTTCACTGCCGACACCATCGGGGGAATCTGCATGATGTCACCAGTGAGTTGCGGAACTGCTGCTTCAACCTGCGCAAATGTGAGGCCCGACATGTCGTGCGTTGCTGTGACCTCGCCGGCGGCGTCGAGTGTCGAGGTTTCCGTTCCGAAGACAATTTCGCAGGTGTAGGTCTTGGGCAACGCGGTGAGATATTTCAACAGACGCGTCACGCGACCGACGCCCAGCAAAAGCACACCCGTGGCGTCGGGGTCGAGTGTTCCCGAATGTCCGACTTTGCGCGTGCCCAGCAAGCCGCGCGATTTCGCAACAACATCGTGCGAGGTCCAGCCCGCGTCCTTGTCGACGACGACGAGCCCGTCGGGTCCGTCGTCACGCTTCTTCGCGCTCACGATTCGGTGGCGTCGGGTTCCGGTCGGGGGCCTTCGGCCAACAACGATTCGATACGCGCGCCGGCCCGAACAGCAGGATCGGGCGCAAACGAAAGTTCCGGCGTGCGCTTCATACGCGCTTCACGGCCAATCGCCGACTGCAGCTTGTAGCGAATCTCGCCGAATGCTTCAAGAACCTCGGGATCGCCTTCTTCATCTTGGATCGAATCGAAGTACACCTTGGCGTGGCGAAGATCGCCTTCGATATCAACTGAAGTAATGGTCACGAGATGGAGACGATCGTCATCCATGCGCTCGAGTTCGCCCGCGATGATCTCGCGTAACAACTCGTTGAGTCGAGCGGTACGCGGATACTGACGGGCCGAGCCGTGGTTGCTTCGTCGACTCATGCAAACGCCTCCTGGTTGACCCTAAGGAATCCGAACGGCGAACCGTCGGACACAACTTAGGTGCGCGGAATCTCGCGGTCTTCGTAGGTTTCGATGATGTCGCCAGGCTTGAGGTCTTGGAAATCGGTAAGACCGATACCGCACTCGAAGCCAGCCGCAACTTCGCGGACATCGTCCTTGAAGCGGCGGAGCGATGCGACCGAACCCTTCCAGATGATTGTTCCTTCACGAAGGAAGCGCACCTTGGTGCCGCGAGTGATCTGACCGTTGGTGACGTAACAGCCGGCAATAGCGCCGACCTTGGGCACACGGAAGATCTCGCGAACCTCGGCTTCACCTGTGACGATTTCTTCGTACTCAGGCTTGAGAAGACCAAGCATGGCCTTCTCAATATCTTCAAGCACCTGGTAAATGATTTCGTAGGCACGAATTTCAACGTGCTCGGTGTCGGCCAGTTCACGAGCCTGACGATCGGGTCGGACATTGAAGCCGATGATCGTGGCGTTGGACGTGGCCGCCAACTGGACATCGTTCTGGGTGATGCCACCAACAGCGCGGTGCACGAATGCGAGTTTGACTTCGTCGCGTTCGAGTCGCTTGAGGCTCTCGGTAAGTGCTTCGAGCGAACCGGTAACGTCGGCCTTCAGAATGAGGTTGAGCGTTGCTGATTCGCCTGCCTGAATCTGTTGGAAGATGTCTTCGAGCTTGGCGCCACCGCTCATTGCATGAGCTTCTCGGCCGATTGTGGCAACCCGGAGCCAATGCTCGCGAGTTGCGGCAACCTTCGAAGCGGTCTTCTCGTCGGGAGCAACAACGAAACGGTCGCCGGCGACGGCGACGTCGGAAAGACCAAGTACCTGAACCGGAGCCGAGGGACCCGCTTCTTTGATCGTGTTTCCCTGATCGTCGATGATTGCGCGGACGCGACCCCACGCAGCACCGGCAACGAGTGGATCGCCAACGCGCAGCGTTCCGTGTTGCACGAGCACCGTGGCCACTGGGCCTCGACCAATATCGAGATTTGATTCGAGTACGACGCCGCGAGCACGGCCATCGGCGTTGGCTCGAAGGTCTTCGAGGTCGGCCATGATGAGCACGTTCTCGAGAAGATCGTCGATTCCGAGGTTCTGAAGTGCGGAGACTTCCACCATGACGGTTTCGCCGCCCCATGCTTCGGGGACGAGCTCGTGTTCAGACAACTGCTGCATCACGCGGGTGGGATCAGCGTTCTCGCGATCGACTTTGTTGATGGCAACAATGATCGGAACGTCGGCAGCCTTCGCGTGATTAATAGCTTCAATCGTTTGCGGCATGACGCCATCGTCGGCAGCGACCACAAGAATGACGACGTCGGTTGCATCGGCACCACGAGCACGCATAGCGGTGAACGCTTCGTGACCAGGAGTGTCGAGGAACGTAATCGCGCGTCCGTCTTGGGTGACTTGATAAGCGCCGATGTGCTGGGTGATGCCACCAGCCTCGCCAGCAACAACATTGGCATTACGAATCTGATCAAGAAGTTTGGTCTTGCCGTGATCGACGTGACCCATAACGGTGATGACCGGCGGACGATGGTCCCACGCTTCGTAGGTTGCGTCGTCGACATCTTCTTCGAGCATGAGCATCTTCTGCAGCTCGACTTCTTGTTCTTCGCCGGGATTGACGAGCCGAATCGATGCGCCGATTTCGGCAGCAAAGAGTTCGATCATGTCGTCGCTCAGCGATTGCGTAGCGGTGACCATTTCGCCCTGTTGCATGAGGAAGCGAACGACGTCGGCCGCCGTGCGATTCATCTTGGGGCCGAGATCCTGCGCAGTTGACGCGCGCTCTACGACAACTTCACCAACCGGGATTGGCGCTTCACGAGGTGTGTAGCTCGGTGCGTCGATCGGCTGAAGTTCGTCGCGGTTACGACGACGACGACCCTTGCGCTTCGGACGCGGACCACCGGGACGACCGCCAGGGCCACCACCAGGACGACCGCCGCCACCGGGACGACCACCAGGGCCGCCACCGCCGGGACCGCCGCCACCGGGACCGCCGCCACCGGGACCACCAAAGCCGCCACCAGGACCGCCGCCGCCAGGACCACCACCGCCAGGACCACCACCGGGACGAGGGCCGTTAAAGCCTCCGCCACCGGGACGACCACCAGGGGCGCCGCCACCAGGACGAGCACCAGCGCCAGGACCACCAGCACCGGGACCACCAGGACGACCGCCAGGACGCGCACCAGGAGCAGGTGTTTCGCGACGCATGCCGGGGGGCGGCGGGATGGGCTTACCCGTAGAAGAAATCGGGGGACGTCCGCCGGGAGGAGGCGGAATCGGCTTGCCCGTCGTCGAGGTCGGAGGACGCTGCGGCATCGGAGCGCGTGCCGCAGGCGCGGCCGGCTCTCCAACTGCCGGTGCTGCCGGTGCCGACGGGGCAACAGGTGCCTCGGCTGCAGGCGCAACAGGAGCGGGGGCAGTAGCAGGAGCAGGAGCAACGGGAGCAGCCGGTGCTTCGCGACGCGGGCCAGAACTACCCGATGACGAAATGACACGCTTCGGTGCAGCCGGCTTCGGCGCAGGAGCGGGTGCGGGTTCAGGTGCGGATTCGGGTGCAGGAGCAGCCGTCTCGACCTCGGCGACAGGAACGTCGACAATTGCCGGTTCCGGTTCGGCGGGCGCGACAGCAGCCTCGGCCTCGTCCGGTTCGTCGGCAGTCTTCTTTGCTGCAGCCTTCTTGGCCGGAGCTTTCTTGGCGGGAGCTTTCTTCGCCGCGGTCTTCTTGGCCGCTGCCTTCTTGGCCGGAGCTTCTGGTTCCTCGGGCTGCACATCGCGCACAAGGCCTTCACGCTCGGCCTTGCGGCGGACGCGGTCAGCTTGAGGCTCGACGACGCTTGAGGAATGGCTCTTCACGCCGATCCCGAGCGCGACGCACAGATCCAAGGTCTCTTTATTCGTGAGACCTAGTTCTCGTGCCAGCTCGTACACACGGATGTTGGACGGCAACTGCTACCTCAGTGATCGTGATTCGGGACCCACCAAACAAAGCGTCAGATGGGCTCGACCCGCCGTGACACGGCCACGGAACGGGTCTCTATCCTCGCACGACACAGCGTCGGACGAGGAATGGTGACGACTACGCCGGATCTTCCGAACCGGTTTCTTCAGCGGCCTCTGCCTCGGCAGCCTCGACGATGGCTTCGGCTTCGGCCACAACTTCGGCTTCGACTTCAGCTTCGACTTCAGCCTCTTCAACATCTTCAGCGGCTTGTGCGTAGGCCTCGGCGGACATTGCTTCGCCACCTTCGGCGGGCTGCCACACCTGTTCGCCCGTTTCAGCGTCGACGACCCATTCGCCTTCGGCCCAATCCTGGTTGGCGTAGGCCTCTTCTTCGGCGAGTTGGGTTTCAGACTTGATATCGACGCGCCAACCGGTGAGACGAGCAGCAAGGCGAGCGTTCTGCCCTTCCTTGCCGATGGCCAGAGAGAGTTGGTAGTCGGGAACGATGACCTCGGCGGTGCCAGTGTCTTCGTGAATACGAACTTCCTTGACCTTGGCCGGCGACAGCGCCTTCATGACGAAGTCGGCCGGTTCATCAGAGAAGGGAACGATGTCGATCTTTTCGCCACGAAGTTCGTTGACGACCATACGAACGCGAGCACCGCGTGCGCCGACGCATGCGCCGACGGGATCGACGTTGGAATCGTTCGACAACACAGCGATCTTGGTACGTGCTCCTGGTTCACGAGCACAGGCCTTGATCTCGACAACGCCGTCGGCGATTTCGGGAACTTCGAGTTCGAACAGTCGCTTGATGAGACCGGGATGGGTGCGGCTTGTGACGATCTGCGGACCCTTTGCGGTCTTACGCACTTCGACGATGTAGGCCTTCACGCGCGCACCTGGCTCGGGACGCTCGTAGGGAACCTGTTCGGCCTGAGGCATAAGCGCTTCGACGCGACCAAGATCAAGCAGCGTGTAACGCGCATCGGTCTGCTGAATGATGCCGGTAACGATGTCGCCTTCGCGACCTGCGTATTCCTCGTACTTCATTTCGCGCTCGGCTTCACGAATGCGCTGGTTCATGACCTGCTTCATCGTTTGCGCAGCAACACGACCCCACACCTCGGTCGGCGGGGTGACATCGAACTCTTCGCCTTCGGGGACACCGTCGTCGTCGAGGGCTTGGGCCATCACACGAACTTCGCCGGTATCGGGATCGATGATGACCCACGCATACTCTTGTGAATCTGGCAGCCGCTTGTAAGCGGATTCGAACGCGTCGGCAAGTGCGCCAAACAGCGTGTCGATCGAGATTCCCTTGTCGACGGCGAGTGCCTGGAGTGCCTCGATGAGATCAGGGGAGTTCATCACGACTGGACCTTCTCTTCCTTGGGGGACGCGTTCGACGCGTCCTTCTTAGCCTTCGTGGTTTTTGGCGCAGCTTTCGCCGGCTTCACGGCTTTCGTGCCGTTCTTGGGGCCGCCCGGTTTGGGTGTGGGACCCCAGACGAATGTGGTGTGCGCCTTTTCGATTTCACCAAGGTTGAGCGTGATGCTCTCACCGAGTGGTTCATCGAGGGCAATAGTGACCGTGGTGTCGGTCGAACCGGTAACGGTGCCGGAGAACCGACGACCAACCGGATGATTCGGGAATGTCTTGATCGCAACGGTGCGACCAACCGCCCACGCATAGTGAGCAGGTGTACGAAGTACGCGTTCAAGACCGGGGCTGGACACTTCGAGTGTGAAGCTGCTCGAAATGGGATCGTGTTCGTCGATCGCCCGCGAAATTGCTCGGGTCGTTTTGGTGATGTCGTCGATGCTGACGCCACCTTGACGATCGACCGTGACTCGCAGGACGGGACCAGCTTGTTCAAGATCGAACAGTTCGAGACCCTCTGCGGCCACCAATGGTTCGATAAGTGCTCGTACACGTGCGGACACGCTCATTG
>Ga0208592_1000365_pt1 | contig 13341 bp, 13 predicted proteins | sample LakMenE18May10ns_FD_150712 | JGI IMG/M metagenome (GOLD analysis project Ga0208592, IMG submission 150712) | Freshwater microbial communities from Lake Mendota, WI - 18MAY2010 deep hole epilimnion ns (SPAdes) | ecosystem: Environmental > Aquatic > Freshwater > Lentic | place: Lake Mendota...
GCAAAAGAGATCAATGGAGTGACTGAGGTTTTTGCCGCTAATGCTGGCGACATCGCGTCTGGTCGAGAATGCATAGCTGCCACAATCGAAAAATTTGGCGGCGTCGATATTCTCATCAACAACGCAGCAACGAACCCGTACTACGGAGATTCACTGGGAGTCGATGAAGCTCGGTTCGATAAAACATTCCAGGTCAACTTAAAAGGGCCTTTGTTCTGGACGCAGATGGCTTATGAAATGGCGCTGAAAGAAAAACCAGGCGTTGTTTTGAATATTGCTTCTGTCGGGGGAATGCGTACCGAGTCGGGTTTGAGTATTTATAACCTCACGAAAGCCGCGCTCATTCATTTCACCCGCCAACTCGCTAGTGAGATTGGTCCGAACCGCGTGGTGGGAATTGCCCCCGGATTGGTAAAAACCGATTTCGCCGCTGTGTTGGTAGACAATTTCGGCGATGCGTTAGCGAAGCGCACGCCCTTGGGTCGTTTGGGTGAACCTCAAGACATCGCAAACTTGGCTGCGTTTCTTGTTTCAGACGCCGCTAGCTGGATTACCGGTGAAACCTACGTCATCGATGGTGGCGCGGGAGTTGCGCACTCATAAAGCTCTACGTGTGTGAAGTGATTGTTTCTTTGAGCGCCTGTCGTTGTGGTTTTCCGAGGGCACTTCGTGGAATGCTGTCAACTAATACCACTTGCCGTGGAGCCATGAATCGCGGAAGTGATTCAGCCACGTGGTCTCTCCACTCAGCAAGCGAGTGCGTTGGAGAAATTTTTGCAGGCACGATAAATGCAACAACTCTTTGGCCCCACTCATGGTCTTCTACGCCGACAACGCATACGTCGCTCACATCGGCATGACTCGCCAGAGCGGCTTCCACTGCCTCGGGCCAGATGTTTTCACCACCTGAAATGATGAGCTCATTTCGTCGTCCTGTCACCGAGAGTTGGCTGTCTACGCTCATACTTCCCAGATCGCCAGTGTGCAGCCAGCCATCGCCGTCGATGGGGTGACCTAACTGCTGTTGGTAGTAGCGATTCATGAGGACGGGTCCGCGTACTAAAATTTCTTGTTCTTCGGAAATAGAAATTTCGATACCAGAAAGTGCAGTGCGGTTGTACGCAACGCCACCCATTGTTTCGGTGAGGCCATATGTGGTGGTGACATTTGGTGGCAGGTTCGGTGGCGGTTTTGCTCCGCCAAGGAGGATTCTTTCAAATAATTCAGAGTTGATGCGTTGGAGCGCGGTTGCCACAAGTGATGTATGCGTAATGCCACGACGAGCGAGGCTCTCGACCTGTTCGGCATCGAACTGAGGAAGGGTCGTCAGTTGGCAATTCCAGATGAGTGCTCGAGAAATGACACCAAACCCACCAACATGAGATGGCGGCAAACAGGCGAGCCAATGCATTTGTGAAGTGTTGCCAAAATACTGAGCAACACTGTCGGCATTCGCTCGTAATGAGTCGTGTGTGTGAATGACTCCCTTAGGGGTTCCACTACTGCCCGAAGTAGTAAAAAGAACTGCATCATTTTCGGTGATGGTTGAGCCTTGTGCTCCAAGAACGCTGCGTCCTTCTGTGGTGACAAGATCGTCAACGCAGAACTCCTCGACGAGCTGAACTTTTTGCTTTTGTGCAAGGCGCTGGTCGATGGGAAAGGCGCAGTCGCCCGCATTCCAAATGTCGAGAAGCGCTGCCACAAACTCGGCAGATAACGGGATGTCGATACCCACGAGTTTGCGCATATGCAAAGGTTAGACCTCTATTTCGTGAGACACTAATGAGGTGACAGATTCGCAATCACATGAAAATCACATACCAGCGTTAAAACTCTGGGTCTTGGGTGCTCGACTCAGAACCTTGCCAGCAGCGGTTGTTCCCGTGCTGGTCGGGGCGGCTTTAGCAGTGGGAACTGCGCACCCCGTGTGGTGGCGCATTGCCCTGGCGCTCGTGGTGAGCCTCTCTTTGCAAGTCGGTGTGAATTATGCCAATGACTACAGCGATGGGGTGAAGGGCACCGATGCCGTTCGCGTCGGGCCTGTGCGTTTGGTGGGCTCTGGTTTGGTGGCTCCGAAGTTGGTGAAACGGGCGGCAGTTTTATCGTTTGGCTTTGCTGCGGTGTGTGGTCTTGTTCTTTCTCTCGCTACTTCACCGTGGCTCCTACTCGTTGGAGTATGCGCAATTGTAGCTGGTTGGACCTACACGGGTGGGCCTCGACCCTATGGGTACTTGGGTCTTGGAGAGATATTCGTTTTCATCTTTTTCGGTGTAGTCGCCACGTTGGGTAGTGCGTATGTGGTTGGTGAAGAACTCACCAGTGCAATGTGGATCTCGTGTGTGCCCGTGGGTTGTTTTGCCTGCGCGCTACTTGTGGTCAACAACTTGCGCGACATACCCACCGATAGCAAAGTGGGTAAGAACACATTGGCGGTGCGTCTCGGCGACGCCCGAACAAGAAAGTTTTTCGTGTTCCTCTACGTACTCTCGGCGGCATTTGTGGTCGCGCTGGCCATACAAAAGCCAGCAGCTATTTTGGGGCTTTTGGGTATTGCTAGTGCAGGTGGTGCTGTACGTGCGGTGCGCGGTGGAGCAAGTGGTCGCGATCTCATTGCGGTGCTCGGTGCAACAGGCAAAGCTCAGCTGATTTTTGGTGTGCTTTTTTCGATTGGTCTATTTATTGCCAATCGCTAGTGCGACAAAATGAATTGCGAGACAAGCGAGCAAAATTCAGCCGGTTTTTGAAATGGGACTGAATGACCACATTGTGGAATCTGTACATGCTGTGCAACTGTTCCGATGAGGGCTTTCATCTCGTCAGCGATGTTTGAAAATTTTTGGTCTTCTTCGCCGGTGACGAGCAGTACAGGCATAGAGAGTTGAGAAAGTCTCTCCCATAAATCATCTTGAGTTCCGGTACCCATTGTGCGCAAACTCATCGCTAAGCCGCTTGCATCATTATTGAGCCGAATCGACATGTCCATCTCGTCAGGCACGTATCCATCAAATAATGCTTGGCGGGTCCAGGTGTTGAGAAAGTCTGCAAGGGACGTCTGTTCAATGTTCTGTGCAATATTCTCGTCGGCAACACGGCGTGCTTCACGTTCATCGTTGCTTCGAAGGCCAGCTGTGGCGCCACACAAGACCAAGCGCTTTACCGATCTGGGAGATAGCAAGGCGCAATGAAGTGCGACGCGTGCGCCAAGCGAGTATCCGATGTACGTGGCTTCACCGCAGATATCAACGATCTGTTGTGCGGCCTGCCATAGGTTGCTTTTTTCTGAGCTGCTTTCGCCATGGCCCGGGAGGTCAACAGAAATGATGTGAGGGTTGTGATGAGCAAGTTCCTCGGCAAGTAATGAGCTTGTGCTGTGCCACATCTCTTTCGCCTGCGTAAAACCATGAAGTAAGACGATTTTTTCGAGAGCTTCGGATGGCCCTATGGAGCTGAATGTAAGCATGCCTCGACTTGTGTTCACGAGGACAAGGTTCGCGTGGCAAGCCTTCGCAGTACGTTTTCGAAAACGGCGACATCTTGCGCGCCCGGCACGGTCCATTTGCCATCAAACACAAATGTGGGAACAGCGGTGATGCCAAGTTCGCCAGCCAACGACAAATCACTGAGCACTTCTTCAAGACCTTCGTCGGAAGCCAGGTAGGTCTGCGTGGTTTCTGGTGTGATTCCTGCGCGTTGTGCGCACGACAGCAAAACACCTGAGTTGCTGATGTCTTCACCATTGGTGAAATATGCCTCGAGGAGTGCTTGCTTCAGCAACACTTGCGCTTGGGCACCATGATGAACAAGGGCCAAGTGCAAGAGGCGGTGTGCTTGCAAAGTGTTTGCACGAAGAGCGTTCTCCATATGAAATTCAATACCACTGTCACTTGCGGCCGAGGTGACGTGATTGATGATTTGGTGTGCCTTTTCCATGCCACCAAATTTCTTTGCATAACCGTCGATGACTGGGCTAGGTGCATTTCTCGGCGCAGAAGGGTCGAGCTGGAACGGACGAAAGGAGATATTGACATCGAGTTCAACACCTTCGCCAGCAAGGTTTGCCAGGGCCGTTTCGAAGCGCTTTTTGCCGATATAGCACCACGGACAAACAACATCAGACCAAATTTCTACGTTCATAAGGTCACTCTAGAGCAGCTAAGAGTGCAAGTATTTACACCAGAGTAGAAATGGTGAAAAATGACAGCACTAACGACGGCTAATGCGCAAGCCACTTTTTGTGCAACCCTGGTTGACGAGTGGATTCGCGATGGAGTCCAATTTGCATATATCGCCCCAGGGTCTCGCTCTACGCCATTGGCCCTAGCCCTGTCGGCGCGTGGTGAGATCTCGGTTGAGGTTTTTATCGACGAGCGCTGCGCGGCGTTTGCTGCATTAGGTGTAGGCAAGGCAACTGGCTTTCCAGCAGTAGCACTCTGTACCTCGGGAACAGCCTCCTCACATTTTTCTGCTGCAGTTGCAGAGGCTTCGCTTTCTGGGGTGCCTCTCATCGTGTGTACTGCCGATCGGCCCCCAGAACTTCGTGATGTTGGTGCACCACAAACGATCAACCAAACCCATCTCTACGGCGCATCAGTTCGGTGGTTCCACGACCCCGGGGTTGCCTCGTACGATGCAGCCCATACGTGGAGAGCTCTAGCAAACCATGTGGTAGCCCGGGCGATGGGCCCTATTGCCGGCCCTGTGCATCTCAACTTGCCGTTTCGTGAACCGCTGCTTGGCGAAGTGGTAGATATGCCACCTAAACGTCAACACGATGCCACTTGGTCGGGTTTTCATGCTGGGCGTTCGCAGCTCTCCGACTGGGAAATTGATGATCTTGCTCACCGACTCGCTGGTCGGCGTGGAGTCATCATTGCTGGTGATGTGGGTGCTGGCTTTGAGCTGGCTACCTACACATCAGCAGTCAGCGTGTTGAGTTCTGTACTGCATTGGCCGATTTTGGCTTGTCCTCTCAGTGGAGTGCGAGGAGGCTCGGCAAATATCGTTTCGCACTTCGATGGAATCGTGCGATCACAAAGTGCTCACGGTGCGTTGCTTCCAGAGGTTGTTTTGCAACTTGGTAAACCACCAGCTTCTAAGGTGCTGGGTCAATGGATTGTTGCGACTCAGGCAGAAGTGATTGCAGTGCATGGCCCCGGTACTTACCAAGACGCTCAACATGCTGTCTTTATGCACATTGAAGCCGATGTGGCGAACACTATCGATCGCTTGTGTTCTGTTGTGGCAGGCGTCGACGACAAGCAAGAGCATGACGGTATTTTGAAATGGGACACAGCGTGGAGAAGCGCACAGCAGGCGGCATCTCAAAGTATTCAAAAAGAGTTGGCGGTAATCGAAGAAATCTGTGAACCCGCCATCGCTCGATTATTCGCTGAGACATTCTCGGTTGGAATAGTGAGTTCTTCTATGCCCATACGCGACGTTGAGTGGTTCTCGGGTGGAAAGGAAAATGGAATTCTCTTCTCTAACCGTGGAGCAAATGGCATTGATGGTGTCATTTCAACATCGGTTGGCATCGCACAATCTTTACGTACCCCCGTTGGCGTATACCTCGGCGACGTCGCCTTCCTTCACGATGGATCAGCACTGGTCGGGTTAAAGAATCGTAATATCGATATGCGTATTGTGGTTGCAGATAATGATGGTGGAGGAATCTTTTCTTTTCTGCCTCAAGCTTCACAGGTTAATAAAGACGTATTTGAAAATCTCTTCGGCACTCCTCATGGCGCAGATATCGCGATGCTTGCGCGATCACACGGCATCTCAGTTATTGAACCACAATCGCTCGATGAATTGAGTGCAGCAATGCAAGGCTCGGGAACTGCCATCATCTTGTTGAAAACCAATCGAGAGAGCAACGTTCGCATTCACGAATGCCTGCATTTAGCAATCGTGCAAGCAGTTGATGCTCTTATGAATGCATAATTGCGTTCGTCATTGCCTTCAACTTCGCTTCGGTTTCAGCAAGTTCTAAATCGGGTTCGCTGTCGGCAACAATGCCGCCACCCGCAAAGAGTCGTGCCGACATCAGGTCTGTGCTGAACTGTGCACAGCGAATAGTGACCGCCCAAGTGCCGTTTCCCTGTGCATCGCACCAGCCCACCGCGCCGCCGTAGCGACCACGGTGCATCTTTTCCACTCGATTAATGAGTTCAATAGCCTCGGTGCGCGGAAAACCGCCCAGTGCAGGAGTTGGGCACAACTCGCGCGCAACGGTGAGAACGTGGGTTTTTGCGTCAGATAATGGACCCGTGACGTGCGTGCCGAGATGTTGAACGTTGGCAACACTCACTACAGATGGTTCTGGTTCCCAGTCGAGATACGAACACCACTGCAGCAATGTGTCATGCACCATCTCTACAACAACACGGTGTTCAATTTGGTTCTTCTTGCTGGCCAATAAATCAGCTGCATTCTTGACATCGATAACAGGGTCTCCAGTGCGTGGAGTGGTGCCTGCCAAAGGATTGCTATGCACCATCCCATTTTCAAGTTGAACGAGCAACTCCGGTGAAGCTCCGACCATGTTGTCAATGGAAAATTGGTAACACGTGGAATATTGATTATGAAGGAACTGCACAACAGAGTGAATGTTGAGAGGTGTATCGGATGCCAACTCGATGTCGCGAGCTATGACCGCCTTTTCTATGTGGCCAGAACGCACTGCGGATCGTGCTTCACTCACGGCTGCTAAATAGGTGTTGATCGGTGTGAGGGGAGTATTGGTCAACTGACCTTCACCAAACTGTTCACATGCGTGAGTAGGAAGCGACGCTGTGATTGAAGTGATCACTTCTTCTATATATGTGCTCCGCGCATCTTCAGGCATCTGGGCATCTGTGCATATGGTAATTGACGAATATCCATCACTGAATCGGCGGGCGAAAACGCTAGGTACAAACAGATCTTCGTGCTCTTCCCTTAAGAACGGAAGAAAGCCAAGCGCAACGGGGCCGGCTGCGTCGTGTTCGTCGGCGTAGCGATGTTCAATACTGCTGAGCAACGCGTGTACCTTGGCAGGCTCAACGCGAGCGAAGGCACCCTTCGTTGCAATGCCCACATTGCCGTGAACGAAGAGCATTCCATCGGCACCTGCAATGTCGTGAAGAGGCGGTAGGTCTTCTACTGCCACAGAAGTAGCAATGATTTTGCTCATTGCTGATTTCGCGTGCCAGAGAGCAGCTGTGTTAACCCTCCGCTGAGTTGACGGTGCTCGGCATCGCTGAACCCCGCAGTGCGAAGCATTGCGGTGAGTTCGGCTCGCGGTGGTAAATATGCCACGCTGCGTGGAAGGTAACGGTATGCATCTTTGTCGGAGAGCAGAGCTCCTATTTTTGGAACGATTTTTCCGAAGTAGATGTTGTTTCCGAAGCGGATGATGGGGTTGTGGGGAACTCCAACGTCGAGAAGAACAACGCGTCCACCTGGCTTCAGAACACGGGCAATTTCGACAAAGAATGTTGGTAAATCAACAAGGTTGCGCAATGCGAATCCGCATATGACCGCATCAACCGACGACCCGGGAAATGGCAAGCGCAAAATGTCGGCCTGCATCCGTGGGGCACCGGATCGGTCGTATGAAAGCATCCCATAAGAAAGATCAACAGAAATAGCTGTGTGACCTCGTTTCTGAATCGGAATGCAGAGGTCTCCAGTGCCACTAGCAAGGTCAAGAACACGTGAGGGAGTTGACAGGTGCAGGGCTTCAATTGCAATTTTGCGCCATTTAGTGTCGAGGCGAAAGGTCATGACCCTATTCACAAAGTCATATCGTGATGCGATGGTATCGAACATCTCTCGGATGGCTTGTTGCTTTGCATCGCCCTCTGGAAGTGTTTCGTGTGCTTTATTGCGCCTAAATACCACATCTCAACACTACGACTGTTTCTAAGTTGTTGCACGGTTCTGCGAAGTGTCAAGATGACATCACACATGGGGAATTTACGATTTATGGGGTTTAAGAGATGATTGATTTTTCGTTTCCGGCTGAGGTTGAAGAGATTCGCCTAAAAGTACGCAATTTCATGGACACGGTTGTGCGACCTGCATGGGACGCAACCGATCAGAGCGACCGTAGTGCTGTGGTGAAAACGATTGTTGGGCTGCGCAAGCAGGCGCGCGACGAAGAGCATCTGTGGCTTCCCCATATGCCAGCAGAATGGGGCGGTATGGGTCTTGGGTCTACAGCCATGGCAGCAGTGTCTGCGGAAGCTGCGAAGGTCAGTATTGGGCCATTCGTATTGAATGCTCAAGCTCCAGACGAAGGAAATCAACACACGCTGTTGCACTGGGGCACTCCGGAACAAAAGGAAAAATACCTCCGTCCGCTGTGTGAAGGCTCAACGCGTTCGTGTTTTGCTATGACCGAACCGGAAGTTGCAGGAAGCGATCCAACGCTCATTAAAACTTTTGCCTACCGTGACGGTGATGAATGGGTCATCAATGGGCACAAGTGGTTCATCTCCGGTGCTCGTGGAGCAAAGTTTGCATTGCTCATTGCTCGTACCGAGGAAGACCCCGATCTTCCTCAAGCTGCAAACTCATGTTTCATTGTTGATTTGCCAAACCCAGCGTTCAGAATCGTGCGCGATATTCACACCATGTCGGGTGGCCATAACCACTGCGAAATTATGATTGAAGACCTTCGTGTTCCAGCAGAAAATATGCTTGGTGGACGTGGTCAAGGGCACCTACTTGGGCAGTACCGTTTGGGGCCTGCTCGTCTTGCACATTGCATGCGTTGGATTGGTCAGGCAGAAATTGCTCTCGACATGATGGTGAAGCGGTCACTTGAGCGTTTCTCGCATGGATCGCTGTTGGCGGAAAAGCAAGGCATTCAATGGATGATCGCTGATTCGGCAATGGAGCTCTACCAGAGCAAGTTGATGGTTTTGCATGCGGCATACAAGTTGGAGAACAAGCTCGACTTCATCTCAGAAGTGTCTATGGCCAAGCATTTCGTGGCAAATAGCCTCTGGAAAATCACCGATCGTGCAATTCAGGTGCACGGTGCATTGGGCTACAGCACCGACACGCCTCTCGCCAATATGTTGACCCAAGCTCGGTGGAGCCGGTTTGCCGATGGCGCCGATGAAATTCATCAGATGCGTATTGCTCAACGCACTATTGCTGCTTACAAAGATTTTGGCAGCACCACTAAGGCTACTGGAGATCTTCCGCTCTAAAGTGACGTGTCAATAAACGCTAGGAACCTATGTACAGCAACGATGTCATTTTTGGAGTCTTCATGCCACAAGGCTGGAAGATGGAGTTGTCGTCAATAGAAGGTGCCGAAGCAAAATGGCAAACTTCTGTCGATATTGCACTACGGGCAGAGGAACTTGGTTATCACTCCATTTGGGTGTACGACCATTTCCACAATGTGCCTCGCCCCGCGCATGAAGCGGTCTTTGAGTGTTGGACCACCATGGCAGCTATCTCGCAACGCACATCAAGCATACGTCTGGGCCAAATGGTGGGATGCAACGGCTATCGCGAACCCGGTTTGTTGGCAAAAATTACCTCCACCATCGACGTCATCTCTGGCGGCCGTTTGGAGTGGGGCATCGGCGCAGGGTGGTATGAAAATGAGTTCCGCGGTTATGGATACTCTTTCCCCAAACCAAAAGACCGCATTGGGATGTTGAAGGAAAGCGTTGAAATAGTGAAATCAATGTGGACCCAAACGGAAACCACATATGACGGCAACTATTACAAACTTGTGCGAGCGAATTGTGACCCTAAGCCTTTGCAGTCGCCACATCCACCAATCTGGATTGGGGGAGGTGGAGAACAGCTCACACTGCGTGTGGTTGCGGAACATGCCGATTGTTCCAACTTTGGTGGTAGCCCCGCCGAGTGGCAGCGCAAGCGAAGCATTTTGAAAGAGCATTGCGTAGCAGTGGGTCGTGACGAAGAAACCATTCGTAAAACGTGGTCTCCGGAAGTATTCATACGCTCGACAGAAAAAGAACTCGCCGAACGTACTACAGGTGGTTTGTGGGGCGAGCCAGTTGAGTCGTGGCGCGAAGGCAACTTAGTAGGAACGCCCGAGCAGGTAGCCGAAAAAATCAAGACATACGTCGACCTGGGCTGCACAGGCTTTATACCGTGGTGCGCCGATTACCCCGACACTGAGTCGATGGAACGCCTAGCTATTGAGGTGATGCCAGAATTCGTTACACGTAGTAGCGCAAAATAACTTCTGCTACGCAAGAAGGTTTTGCGGCGCCTTCACACTCGAAAACAATTTCCAAAGTTACTTGTGCGCCTCCAGCGATCTCGTCGACGTTCATGAGTTTTGCTCCTGCACGAAGTTGTGCACCCACTGGTACAGGCGACATGAAGCGAACCTTGTTTGCTCCATAGTTAACACCCATTGAGATGCCGCTCACTGCGAAGATTTCGGGCAATAAAACAGGCCCGAGTGACAAGGTGAGATAGCCGTGAGCAATTGGCCCACCAAATGGGCCGGTCTTAGCGCGCTCAACATCAACATGGATCCACTGGAAATCGCCTGTTGCTTCGGCGAATTGATTGACGCGCTCTTGCGAAATGTTCAGGTAGCTGCTGTAGCCAAGGTGGTTGCCTACTTCAGCCTTTAAGCCGTCAATTCCGGAGATGATCTTTGGTTGCGTTGTCATAAGGTCATTCTGTCATGCCTAGCAAAGGCTCAGAGAACTGAAAATGTGTCTAGCGAAACCAAATTTTTTGGTGGTTCCTGCTCTGCGGGTGGAGCAAAAGTGCGATGAGGGCGACTTCAAATATGGTGCTGAGTGAGTTTCCGCCGGTGAGTTTGTCGTAGAAGGAAACCGGCGCATCGTGAAAAGCGAAATACCGCAAGATGAATGGACCAAATGCGGCAGCTATAGCCACGTAGTAACCCTTTTTGAGGCCGTTCGCCATGAGCCAACCTCCGCCCGCAGATGCTGCCACAAGGGCGATCCCGAGCAAAATGCCAAAGCCATATCGCACACGTAAGTACCCGAGGTAGCCCGTGGTGTCGAGAATGGCAATGACATCGAAAAAGCCATTGAGGTACAAAAGCCAGGTGGCAATTTGCAGTGTTTGGGGGTGCATGCGGTCGAACCACTGACGAGGGTCTGGGGATGTCATGGCTTTAGTCTGTCAGTTGTGAGTACCGCATCGCTGTCATCTGCCCCACGTCCCTTTCGGTTTAGCGTGATGTCGAGTGGGGCATCAAGTGCTCAAGCTTGGCGTTCATTAGTGCGTCAAATTGACGACATGGGTTTTGATGTTCTGCACGTTCCTCAGCATCGGGGCACTAAGGGCTTTGGGCCGATTGCTGCTCTCGCAAGTGCTGCTGAAATTTCCTCACGACTTCGACTTGGTTCACTTGTATTAGACAATGAAAGTACACACCCAGCGTTGTTGGCGAAAGACTTAGCAACAATTGATCTCATCTCAGCCGGGCGACTTGAAGTGGGCATTGGTGCTGGTTGGCTACCTGCCGACCATGAACCATTGGGTCAGATATTCCCTGCTGCAGGGGAACGCATCGACAAACTGATGGAAGCAGTGGAAGTTTTGCGAGCATGCTGGACGCTTCCGTCGGCTTCATTTGCTGGCAAGCACTACCAACTCAACGAATTGGCGAATGATCCGTTGCCGGTGCAGCAACCTCATCCGCCATTGCTCATTGGCGGGGGTGGAAAGCGTGTGCTCACATATGCAGCTCGGGTTGCAAATATTGTGAGCTTGGTGCCCAATATGTCGGCGGGAAAAGTGGGTCGTGAATCGGCGGCTAATGCAACAGGCGCGGCAACCTCTGAGAAATTGCAATGGGTGCGAGATGCTGCAGGTGATCGTTTGGGTGAAATTGAACTGCACACGAATTTAACGAATGTGTTCATTACGAACGATCGACTGCCGATTATTGAAAAGCTTGCGCGTGGATACGGGTTGGAGAATCAGCAAGATGTTTTCGCCATACCCCACGTAGTATTAGGAACAGTAGAGCAGTGTGCTGAACAACTACTTCATCGTCGTGTTGAAACAGGAATTAGCCACTACACCGTTTTTGAATCAGGGCTCGCTGATTTTGGTCCTATTCTTCAACTGTTAGCAGGTAAATAAGTGTCAATGGACAATGTGGGTGTGACGCATAGTGGTTTCGTGGCATTTGTGGGTCGCCCCAATGTGGGTAAATCATCACTGGTCAACACCATTTTGGGAAGAAAAGTCAGCATCGTCTCCGACAAGCCCCAAACTACAAGACACCGCATTCATGGGGTGCTGACGGTTCCTCCAGCACAGGTAATTTTCGTTGACACGCCTGGGCTGCATAAGCCTGTGAGTGCGCTTGGGCAGCGTGTCAATGCAACCGCTCTCGCTAGTTCCGACGATGTTGATATTTCTTGTCTAGTAATTGACGCAACGCAGAATTTTGGCAGCGGAGACCAATGGGTTGTTGACAATGTGAATCTGGCACGTGAAGGAATGCGTTTCTTCGTCATTGTGAATAAAGTTGACATTGCATCTCGTGAAAAAGTTCTTTCGCAATTAGTGAAACTTTCTGCTCTGAATGCAGAAGAGTATTTCCCAGTTTCTGCAAAATCGGGAGAAGGTGTAGATGCCTTGAAATCTGCACTTCTTTCAGCCATGCCAGCAGGACCGATGTACTACCCGCCGAACGAAGTGCGTGACACACCTGAAGCAGAATGGGTTGCTGAGCTAGTTCGTGAAGAACTGTTAGCGCTTGTGTTCGACGAGTTGCCCTATTCCATAGCCACTCGCGTCACTGAGTGGGAATGGCCGCGCGTTAGGTGCGAGATTGTTGTGGAGCGGGACAGTCAAAAAGGAATGGTTATTGGAAAAAAAGGTGCCATCCTGAAGCAAGTGGGCGAACGAGTGCGTATGCAGATGGCACCCGGTGCATTTATTGAATTGCACGTTGTAGTAGATAAGAACTGGCAGCAGCGAGCCGACCGCGTTGAACGCTTAGGGTATTAGCTCATCGTTTTGCGGAGCAATAAATAGAGGGCTAGAGGGCGCTGAGGAGAGCAGCAAGCTTGCGTAGTCATCGAAAGCCACGGGTTGGTTGGCCTTTGCTGTGTCGCCTGCTCCACGTGGTACCGATTGCGGGATTCCGTCAACAGTGAAAAGTACTTGCCCAATGCCTGGCAAAGAGGTGAGCGTCAGAACAATTTGCCCAATAGCAAGGCGTTGCTCGAGTGTCGTGACAATTTCCAGAAGTGATTTGTTTGCATCGACAACGGCGAGTCCGCGGGTGACTTCGACGGTCAGGCTCAAGTTCTTGGGAATTGCACTGCGGGAGTAACTGTTTTCTTCGCGTTCGGGCCT
>Ga0208592_1000366_pt1 | contig 13327 bp, 10 predicted proteins | sample LakMenE18May10ns_FD_150712 | JGI IMG/M metagenome (GOLD analysis project Ga0208592, IMG submission 150712) | Freshwater microbial communities from Lake Mendota, WI - 18MAY2010 deep hole epilimnion ns (SPAdes) | ecosystem: Environmental > Aquatic > Freshwater > Lentic | place: Lake Mendota...
TTCGCATATTCGGAGGCATTGAAATACCCTTTCACTCGATTCACCAATTCTTCGTTGACATCAATCGTCACAAGTTTTCCATCAGATGAAAGTCCTTCCACCAAACAAAGTGCTGAATAACCGGTGTAGGTTCCTATTTCTAGGATGCGTTTCGGTTGAATCATTTTAGACAGCATGCTCAAAAGGCGTCCCTGAAAATGACCACTCAACATGCGTGGTTGCAAAACTTCCACATACGTTTCTCGATTGATACGTTTGAGTAAATCGTTCTCGTCTTCTGAATGCGTACAACAATAGCGATCTATTTCTTGGGAAATGAATTCCATATGATAACATTTAATCCTACAAAAGTAATGGAAAATCCTTCGTTCATCGTTTTAACTCTTTTGCATCCATGAGAAATGGTTGGCATCAACAGCAAGTTCCTTGTACGTTACTTTGCATCTTATTTTTCACTGTATCCATAGAAATTAACTTAAGGATCTATTCCCTTAAAAAAGCAATGCATGAAAGAAGATGGTACATTCATTTTGATTCGTAAATATTCATTTGCCGCAAATTAGGAAGGATAAAAAATAAAGTATCTTCTTCAATTTGAGGAAATAATTCCATTTTGACATGGTTATGCTCAATTTGATTGCCTATAGTTCTTTCAATTTCCTAAATTTGCAAGCAAACAAACTTAACAATGACGGTTTCTGAAATACGCCAACAGTTTTTTGACTTTTTCGAGAGTAAAGGACATCAAATTGTTCCATCTGCACCTATGGTCGTAAAAAACGATCCTACCTTGATGTTTACAAACGCTGGGATGAATCAATTCAAAGACTTTTTCCTTGGACATCAGCAAGCAAAACAAAAACGTGTGGCAAACGCTCAAAAATGTTTACGTGTTTCTGGAAAGCACAATGACCTTGAAGAAGTCGGAGTAGACACCTACCACCATACCATGTTTGAAATGCTAGGAAACTGGTCATTTGGCGATTATTTTAAAGAAGATGCGATTTCATGGGCTTGGGAATTGTTAACGGAAGTATACAAAATACCGGCTGACCTCATCTATGTCACTGTTTTTGAAGGAGATGCGAAAGATGGCGTTCCTAGAGATGAAGAAAGCATTGAAATTTGGAAAAAACACATTGCACAAGAACGCATCATTTTAGCTTCCAAAAAAGACAATTTCTGGGAAATGGGTGATACAGGTCCATGTGGTCCATGTACGGAAATACACGTAGATTTAAGAAGCGACGCTGAACGCCTTGCTGTAAACGGATTAACTTTGGTCAACAACGACCATCCGCAGGTGATTGAAATATGGAACAATGTTTTCATGCAATTTAACCGAAAAGCAGATGGAAGTTTGGAGCCACTTCCTTCCACACATGTAGATACAGGAATGGGCTTGGAGCGCTTAGCAATGGCTCTCCAGGGAAAACAAAGCAATTACGATACGGATTTATTTCAAACCCTCATTCAATTTGTTTCGAAAGAATCCCATGTGCCTTATGGGAAATCGGAGGAGACCGACATTGCCCTTCGTGTCATTGCGGACCACATACGAGCGATAGCTTTTTCCATTGCCGATGGACAACTTCCCTCGAACACAGGCGCTGGATACGTTATCCGCCGCATTCTTCGTCGAGCAGTGCGCTACGGCTACCAAACATTAGGTTTAAAAGAACCCTTTCTTTGCAAACTATCGAGTGTCCTAGTTGAATTGATGGGGCATCCTTATGAAGAATTAATCAAGCAAAAAGACTTAATTGAAAAAGTCATTCGGGAAGAAGAACAAAGTTTTTTCCGAACCTTGGAACAAGGTATCAAACGCATGGACGATTTGATGGCGTCTTGTCGACAAGCAAAACAAAACATCGTTTCAGGATCGGATGTATTCGAGCTGTACGATACCTATGGATTTCCGGTTGATTTAACCTCATTGATTGCCCGTGAAAACGGTTTTAGCATCGATGAAGAAGGATTTCAAACCCAACTTCAAATCCAAAAAGACCGATCTAGAGCTGCATCTGTAATTGAAACAGATGATTGGATTCAAGTCGGACAGGACGTTGCCACTCTTTTTGTTGGATACGATTTGAAAAAAGCCACTGTTCACATTACGAAATACCGAAAAGTGAGTCAAAAAGGAAAAACTTTTTTCCAACTCGTATTTGATCAAACGCCATTCTATCCAGAAGGAGGAGGACAAGTTGGGGATAAAGGATTGATTCAACATGGCGCAGAAAGTATTCGGATTTTTGATACCAAAAAGGAAAATAACCTCATCATACATCTGTGTGAGCAATTGCCTACGGAATTAACTGCCGGATTTGAGGCAATCATCGATTTAGACACACAAGAACAAACGGCAAAGAACCATAGTGCCACTCACCTCCTTCACCATGCCTTGCGAACCATTCTTGGAACGCATGTAGAACAAAAAGGATCTTTGGTAAATTCGACTAATTTACGTTTTGATTTTTCTCATTTCTCTAAGGTAAGTGACGAGGAAATGGAGCAAATTGAAGGACTAGTACATGCAGAAATAGCAAAAAACATTCGTCTTGACGAACACCGTTCCATGTTGATCGATGACGCTAAAGCGCTCGGTGCGATGGCTTTATTCGGAGAAAAATATGGAGATCATGTTCGTGTGATTAAATTTGGTGACTCGGTAGAATTATGTGGTGGGATCCACGTGACGGACACCGCTAAAATTGGCTTATTTAAGATTGTTTCCGAATCTGCAGTAGCAGCTGGGGTCCGAAGAATTGAAGCCATTACTGGAAAAGCGGCCGAAGCATACTTTAAAGAGAAAGCAACTACCTTGTCACAGGTTCAATCCGCGTTAAAAAACCCGAAAGACATTGTCAAATCGGTGGAGGACTTACTGACTAAAAACCAACAATTACAGAAAGAAATTGAGGTTCTTGTCCGTGAAAAAGCAGGAAGATTGAAAACCGAATTGAAGTCCCGAATGGAAACCATCGGTGAGCTTTCTTTCTTAGGGGGAATCGTTGAATTGGATGCCAATTCAGTGAAGGATATTTTGTTTCAACTGAAGCAAGAATTCCCCAACTTTGTGGCGATCATTGGAAACAAGGATTCCGACAAATGTGGACTTAATTTATACATCGCAGAAAACCTAGTTGAATCAAATCAATGGAATGCTTCCCAATGGATTAGAGAAGTATCCACGCACATTCAAGGAGGTGGAGGTGGACAAGCATTCTTTGCGACGGCAGGTGGAAAGCGTAGCGAAGGATTACAAACAGCCATTGACCTAATAAAAGCTAAAATTGCCTAACGCAAAAAAAGTATTAATCATTACGTATTACTGGCCCCCAAGCGGAGGCAGTGGAGTGCAACGTTGGCTGCATTTTAGTCGCTACTTAGCACAAATGGGATGGGAACCAATCATCTATACTCCCGAAAATGCCGAAGCCCCCATTGTAGACGAAAGCTTACAAGATTCCTTCACAGAATCGGTTCATGTCATCAAATACCCGATTTGGGAACCCTTTGAAGCGTACAAAACGCTTACGGGAAAAAAAGGCAAAAAATTACAGACCGGATTTTTAAATGAAGGTGGAAAACAAGATAAAAAATGGATTCAAAAAGCCGCACTATGGTTGCGTGCTAACTTATTCATTCCTGATGCAAAGAAATTTTGGATCAAACCCTCTATAAAGCATTTAAGTGATTTTTTAAAGGATCATCCTGTAGACATCATCGTTTCTACCGGACCTCCTCACACCACTCACTTAATTGCACTTGGCTTAAAACGAGCGACAGGAACGCCCTGGCTTGCTGATTTTCGTGATCCTTGGACCAACATCGATTGGTTTGATAAACTACCGATGACCATCTCTTCAAAACGAAAACATGTTCGACTCGAACAACAAGTGTTGCAAGAGGCAAGTGGTATTTCGTGTGTGAGTCGAACCTGGACCAAGGAATTTGAAGTCCTGGCAAACCGACCCGTCAAACTCATTACCAATGGATTTGCCCCAACAGACTTTCTTCATTTTGACAAAAAATCCGATCCTCATTTTACCATTCTTCATACAGGATCCCTAAATTCTGACCGAAATCCGCACACATTTTGGAAGTTTCTATCCAACGAAATCGAGCGAAATGTTTCGTTAAAAAGCAAGTTGAAAATTCAGTTGGTTGGCGCAGTTGACGTTAAGGTCATTGACTCCATCCATGCATGTGGATTAAGTGATTTTCTGGATCAGCGTCCTTTTATCCCGCATCAAGAAGTGATTGAGTTAATGTCGTCTTGTTCGCTTCTATTATTGCCATTGAACAACGTCAAAAACCAACAAGGAATCATTCCTGGTAAATTATTTGAATACTTGGCGAGCAACCAGCCTATACTTGCGATCGGACCAAAAACAGGGGATTCTGCGCAGATTTTGCAGGAACAAGCAAACACGATGGTCATAGACTTTGACGAGGCCCCGCAATGGACAGAAATTGAAGCCATGTGTCAGCGCGAAACGAATCGATCCTCAACCTTAAATGCATACAGCAGACAAGAGCTTGCTAAGGAGATGAGTGCGTTCTTAGATGAACTTATTTTAACATCTTCGAAATAATTCCTAAAATTCTTTCCGTTGCGTTTCCATCCCATAATGGCGGAATTGCACCTTTTTTGTAATTTCCTTCATGAATATCTGCGATGAGGGAAAGAATCAATTGTTCATCGAAAGGAACCAAGGTATTCGTTCCTAAGTCAACTGTAATCGGCCGCTCCGTATTCTCCCTCAAGGTTAAACATGGAACTTGACGAAAAGTACTCTCCTCCTGTATCCCACCGCTATCTGTTAAAATCAGTTTAGCATCTTTCACCAAAGCTTGAAAATCAAAATATCCTAAAGGATCTAACAAGTGAAGGTTTCCATTGGCTTTCCATTCAGCAACTTTATTGGACTGCTCGAAATTTTTGCGTGTTCGTGGATGAATTGGAAACACGATGGTGTATTTCTTTGACAATTCTTCGAATAAACGCATGATTTTTGCTTGTCCTTGTGTTGAATCAACGTTCGATGGACGATGGAGCGTCACTAGAATGTACGGTTTTTCTTCAATGCCTAGTTTCTGAAGGATGCTACTTTTTGCGATTTGAGGCTCAAAATGCACAAGTGTATCAATCATCGTATTACCAACAAAAAACACCTCGCCCTTTTTTTTCTCTTCATGCAGGTGATCAAGGCCACTTTGTTCGGTTACAAAGAAATAATCCGATAGTTCATCCGTTAATATCCGATTGATTTCCTCTGGCATCGCACGGTCGTTTGAGCGAAGTCCACTTTCTAAATGTGCTAACGGAATGCCCATTTTATTTGCCACTAACGCCGATGCAAGGGTTGAATTCACATCTCCAGGAACAATCATTAAATCTGGTTTACCAATGTTTAAGATGAGCTCACTTAATTTACTCATCATGCTTGAAAATTGGTCTACAACAGAATTTGAAGACGCCGAAAGCATGTAATCAGGTTTTAATCCAAATTCTTCAAAGAACACTTCTGACATGTTCCGATCCCAGTGCTGTCCTGTATGAACAATGGTGATTTCTAATTCAGGATACATCTGAACCAATTCTTTAAAACGAGTTACTTTAATGAAATTGGGACGCGTACCAACGATGATGAGAATTTTCTTTGTCAAGACAGTTTCTTTTGAGTCAAATTTAGTAAAAGTCGAACAATATAAGGACACAAAATCTTCAAGGAATCGGAATAAAAAAATGCATGATTTTTTTTATCGCAAAAATCAAATCAGATATATTATTGTATTTTTAAGGTGAATATTCAAACCTTTTAAAACGAATAAAATGAAAAAAACATTCATTCTAGGAGCTTTTGCCACATTAATGATGGTTTCATGCTCAAAAGATTACAACTGCCAATGCATCCAAGTTGAATCCATTACGGGAAGTAGCGACACAACCACTGTAATTGTTAATGGTAAAAAAGACGATGCTAAAAGTGAATGCGAAGCCATGTCATCTGTTAATTTTACGATTACAAAAACATGTACCATTCAATAAAAACGAAATAAATTGAACAAAAAGGAGGGCATTGCCCTCCTTTTTTTTTCTATTTTCACGACATGAATACATTTGAATCTATTTTTCTAGACTTAGGGCTGTCTTGGACACTTTCCAAATTAATCCCTTACATGTTAATGGTGCTTCTAGGCTTCATCTTTGTTTACACGTTTCATTCGCGCATTGAACATAAGCTGAGAAAATGGGCATTCATGTCCTTGATTGGACTCCTACCGTTCACAGTTTACTTTGCGATATACCCCATTTACCAAGGTGATTTTTCAAATACATTTTTCTCACCGGAACAATTAGATGACTTTCCGAAAGAACAAACGCTATCTGTTGTGGTGCTTCCCAGTTGTCCCTACTGCCATGAAACGGTTTCCTTTATGAATGAACTGATCAAGCGCAAACCATCGCTACACATTCGCTACGTCGTTGTGGCAGAAACAAAAGGAATGTTAAAGGATTTTAGATCCAAATTAGACAAACGAATAGACGTGATCATTTCAAGCAATCCCAAAAACTGGATCACGATGGCACATGGTGGATTTCCTTGCATGATCTTAAGTCAAAAAGGAAAGGTCATTCACGCATGGGAAAACGACTACTTTGGCGTGCGAGCAATCGATGAAATCATCCAGGGGAGCGAAAAATAAACCTACGCTTCTTCCTTTATTTCTACTTTTCGATTCATCCAAAACACACCGATACAAGCCAAGATTAAGAGACTTGATCCTGCAAAGGAAACGTTGCTTCCTGTTTGGAACGCTTTCGGTTCAAACTTCCATTCAATTTGATGTTTCCCTTTTTGGATTTTTGCCGCACGTAAAACATAATTTGCTCTGAATGTTTCAATTTGTTTACCATCCACATAACAATTCCAACCTTCAGGATAATATATTTCACTGAAAACAGCAATTTGATCCGACTTGCTTTCACTCACATATTTCAATAACGTTGACTCGTATTTGGTTAAGCGAATGGACGCATTTGTATCAACAGAGGATCCAGAAGCCAAAGATTTGAATTCCGTGTGAATCACCGCTTGTTTTTTTGTGTCAATCTTGCGCAAAGACAGCAATTCCTCATTCGCATTGGCTGCCCATTTCACCTGATTCACAAACCAAACAGGTCCGTTCGCATTGGTGTTTTTTATCGCTTTTTGATTTGGGTTCACAACAATGTACTTCGTATTCAACATGTTAATTGCTGGATTTTTATCCGAAACAGCAAGTTCATCAACTGTGATAGTATCAAATATTTGTTGTGCTAATTCCTGTGTTAATTGCATTTTAGCACCATATTCACGCAGTTTGGTATTCTTCAAATCACTGATTTCTTTGTTTAATTGCTGCATTTCATCGTTGATGGCGAAATCAATTAATTCTTGGTATCGTTTTAATTTTGCACCATGGTATCCACCTAAACTTTTATGAAAGAAGCTAGTTGCTGTCTCTGCAAACGGATTTGAAAAATTCAATACACGGTAATTTGAATTTAAATTCAGTGCTCCGAATTTAGCATACACTGCATTCATTTCTTGATCCAACGCATCCTTGAAATAGACATTGTCTCCCATTTTCCCGAAAATAAGTTGCTCTTGCTGAGTAGGTACTTTTTCGCGACTTAATATACTCATGTCTGATGGATTCGGCGCATAAGGTATGGTCGCATCGGATGCAATGACATAACTCGAGTATTGATCACCCGGTGTTTCATTGTTTAAATAACGTTTATTCACAGAGATGTTGTCAGATAGTACAAGCAGCGCGAGTCCTCCGACAATCAAGCCTTTCGGCAAACTTGTACGGGATAACAACAAGACGATTCCAGCGCCTAAGAACAAGAAGAAAATAGATCGTCCCAAATCCGCTTTGAACAATTCAATGCGCACATCTTCCACGGCATTCTTCATGCCACTTAAATAGGAAATCTGACTTGGGTCTTTCACTGATTTCGCTTGATCGGCGAACATCTTCAATTCATTCTTCGTCATAAATTCACCAGACAACGAAGGAGTTACGTATAGTATAACCGCTAAAAATACGATGGCAGCACTTCCAATCAGCCACGCTTTTTTACCACCAAGTAAACCCTCTTTTCGCAGAAGTTTATCCAAAAACAATACACCAAGTGCAGGAATCATGATTTGCAACAAGGTCATGATCATTTTTGAATCCCTAAACTTATTGTACAACGGGAATTTGTTGATGAAGAAGTCATTTATTCCCCCTGGATCATTCGATGACAATAGTATCGCAAGAATTCCAATGACTAAAAATGGCCATTTCAATGAATCTTTCAAAAAGATGAGTCCCATCAAAAAGAAAAACAACATAACCACACCAAAATAAAAGGCACCACCACTAAAACTTTGTCCACCCCAATAACTTGGGAAGGCCGGCTTCGATGGATCTGTATTCAACAATACATCCGAATATTGGTAGTAATCTGGATTGGCATTGATGATTTCTGCGGCTTTTTCATTGTTCCCAAGTAAGTCCGTTTTTCCACCTTTGGCATTTGGCGCAACAATCGAAAGCCACTCTCCCCCACCGAAATTGTATTCCAGGATGTAATTTTTATTCAACCCTTCTTTCGCCGTCATTTTCGCTGCTTGTCCTTTCGGTTTCAATGTCAAATCAGAAGTTCCCCTTGTCGTGTATTTGCTGTATTCAAAGGTGGTCATTAAGTTGCTTGCAGAAGCCATCAGTGTTAAGGTAGAAACCACCGTGAGTGCTCCAACTGTTTTACCTAAATACACCCATTCTTTTTGAAGTGCCAAACGAATCACCTCAGACAATGCCACCGCACCAAGCAAGAAGGATAAGTAGTAAGTCATTTGCAAGTGGTTCGCTGTTAAATTGAGTCCAAAAAACAAACCAAAAACGGCTGCTCCCAACAACCATTTGCCCCTAAATGCCAAGATCAATCCTCCCAATGCAGGAGCCATGTATGCGATTGCATTCACCTTGGACATGTGTCCAGCGCCAATGTAAAGCACGTTGATTGTCGAGAAGCCAAAAGCAATTGCACCAATGATTCCAAGCCATGGATTTACCCTCAAGCATAGGGCAAGAATGTAGAAACCGAGCATGCTCACGAACAAAATCCCAACTGGCCGTGGTAGTCCAAGCTTGATTGCTTGATCGACATACGTTAACCAATTTGCGTTGTGATCAACCGAAATTTGATACGTCGGCATCCCTCCAAACATGGCATTGGTCCACAGTGGTTTTTCACCATGTACAAATTCATAATCCACGATTTCTTTGGACATGCCTTGAAATTGACGGATGTCACTTTGTTTCAAACTGTATCCATCGAATAAAGGCGAAAAATAGATGGAGGACAATAGAATGAAGGCCGCAATAGCCACCAAATGAGGAAAAAGGGATTTTAATGTTGAATTCATTGTTCTATTTTTTTTGTGAATGTAGCTAATTCTTCGAAAAGTTAATCTTTTGCATTGGCATATTTCTGGACATCCTTCCCATCAATTTCCTGATCACAAAGGATGACTAATCGTTCAATAATGTTTCTTAGTTCGCGAATGTTTCCGGTCCAATTGACCTTTTGCAAAGCACTTAGTGCAGATTGATTGAGTGTTTTACAAGGAATTCCATGGTCTGAACAAATCAACTGAATGAAATGATTTGCTAACATAGGAATGTCCTCTTTTCGATCGTTGAGTGATGGGACATGAATCAAAATGACCGCTAAACGGTGGTATAAATCCTCCCGAAAACGACCTTCCGAAATTTCCTTTCGCAAGTCTTTATTGGTTGCTGCTAGCACTCGGCAATCGACTTTTACATCTTTTTCGCCTCCAACACGCTGAATGACATTTTCTTGAAGTGCTCGAAGGACTTTTGCTTGCGCACTTAGGGACATGTCTCCGATTTCATCCAAAAATAAGGTACCTCCAGATGCCAATTCGAACTTGCCTTTTTTATCCTTCACGGCGGAGGTAAAGGCACCCTTTTCATGTCCAAACAACTCGCTTTCAATTAATTCTGAAGGAATCGCTGCACAATTCACCTCAATGTAAGGCATTTTGGTTCGATTGGACAACTCATGAAGCGAACGCGCCACCAATTCTTTACCGGTACCGTTTCCGCCCGTGATCAATACGCGCGCATCGGATGGTGCCACTTTCTCAATCATGGCTTTAATTTCCATAATGGCAGTCGTATCACCGATGATTGAACTTCCTTTGATTTTTTTTACGGTCGTTTTTAATATCTTCGTTTCTTGTACCAAGTTATTTCGGTCCTTCACATTTCTTAAAATGACCAGAATACGATTTAAATCCAATGGTTTTTCGATGAAATCAAAGGCCCCGATTTTTATCGCTTGTACGGCAGTTTCTAAGGTTCCGTGTCCACTTATCATAATGATGGGCACATCACTTCCCTCCTCTTTCAATTGATGGAGTAATTCCATGCCATCCATGATGGGCATTTTGATGTCGCAAAAAATGACGTCAACCGAATTGGAATGAATCGTGTCCAATCCCTCTTTGCCATTTTCCGCTTCTAGTACTTGGCAATTCTCGTACTCCAAAATTTCTTTTAGTGCTCTTCGAATGGCTCTTTCGTCATCAATTATCAGAACTTTCATACCTTATTTTTTCACTGTACGTTCCAACATTGGAACAAATTTAAATGTACCAAATTCTTCCTTGGTAAAAGCGGTTTCTGCCTGCTTAGTAATCTTGAGCATTTTTTGCTCCACTCCCTCCCCTACGGGGATGACCATGACGCCATTTACTTTGAGTTGCTTGAGTAATTCTTGGGGAATTTCTGGTGCACCACAGGTGACGAGAATTTTATCATAAGGCGCATTTAAGGCATTTCCTTTGTAACCATCTCCAAAAAAGAGTTTTGGATTGTAGTTAAGGTGGTGGATAACGTGTTTGGAAGACAATAATTCGCTTTGACGTTCAATGGAATACACTTTTGCTCCCAACTCACATAAAATGGACGTTTGAAATCCTGAACCTGTACCGATTTCCAAAATTTTATCTCCTTTTTTCACCTCCAATAATTCTGTTTGAAAAGCTACTGTAAATGGATGAGAAATCGTTTGTCCTGCACCGATTTGGAAGGCCATGTTTGTGTAAGCTTGGTCTTCAAAGGCGGTATCTAGAAAAAAATGCCTGGGAACAACATCAAATGCGTCTAGGATGCGTTGATCCTTGATTCCCATATCCGCTAATTTCTCGATGAGTAATTTTCGTTTTCCCTTGTGTTTAAATGTATCCTTTAAATGTTGCATTCGCTGAATTATAATTGAATTCCAACTGGACAATGGTCAGAACCGAAAACATCGTTTAAAATGAAGGACTCTTTCACGTGAGGCAAGAACGACTGACTTACTAAAAAATAATCAATGCGCCAGCCCACGTTTTTCTCGCGTGCTCCAGCTCGGTAGCTCCACCAAGAATATTTTACTTGCTCAGGATTCATGGTTCGGAAGGTGTCAACCAAACCACTTTCAACGAAATGATTCATTCCGTTAATTTCTTCTTGCATGTAACCCGCAGCTTTGTTGTAATTCTCCTTTGGTCGAGCGAGGTCGATTGGCTGATGGGCCACATTAAAATCACCACAAACAATAACCGGCTTTTTACTTTCCAAGTTTTTCAAGTAGGATAAAAAATCGGCATCCCAGGTTTGACGGTATCCCAAACGCAAAAGCTCGCTACCTGAATTCGGCACGTAAACCGAAACGACAAAATACGAAGGAAACTCCGCACAGACAACCCTACCTTCCGTGTCATGCTCTGCAACACCAATTCCATAGGTGACATTTAGCGGTTGGCTTTTTGACAAAATTGCTGTACCTGAATATCCCTTTCGTTCTGCCGAATTCGCAAAAACATGGTATCCTTCCAGCGCTACACAAGCATCTTGAACTTGTTCAGGTGTGGCTTTGGTCTCTTGCAAACAAATGACGTCTGCATTGACACGTTGCATGTCTGGAATAAAGTTCTTGCCTACAACGGCACGAATTCCATTTACATTAAAGGAAATAATTTTCATGTGGGTTCTGGTTAATATTTAAGCCATCGCTGAGCGAAGGTTCAAATTTAATCAGAATTTAAGCTGAAAAAACAGAAATTGATACGGTTCGAACGCTTTTTTTTCAGAATGGAAACATCGGAATTCGGTTCCAATATTCATATAGTCATTCAAAGAATAAGAAAGACCTACACTTTCCGAAGCAAGTTGAGTGGACGAAACCTGAACATTCGTGGGGTCAATGAAATACTCCAGCCGACCGAAAAGCTTCATTCGATTGGACACATAGAAGGCTGATTGAGCATTTATTTGACCCCAATTTCTGGAAAAATTAATCCCTTGACTCCCGACAAATAAACAACTTTGAAACAACCATTTCCCCTGACTGTACTGCATGTTCCATTCACTTAGCATGCGTGTTTGTGGCTCCTTAGCCTGCATGTTTGTTTCTCGTCCAACATAAGTTGACCAATTAAATTTCCAACGATCTCGTTTAAACTCAAGCAAGGAACCAAAGGATGGTGAGAAATGAGCAAAATCCATCTTTTGCCAACCATTCATAGCAAACAGGGATAGACTCCAACAAGCATTGATCGTTTTGTTATATTTCAAGCCACTGATGTAATATGGAACATACTCTGGAGCCAAACTTCTAGAATAAGAAACATGGTCACTACTTTTAGGCGTTTCTTGTGTGTAGGGCGAACTAAACACGCCCAATGCGATAGATGATCGTTGCCATTTTCGTTGAATATAGACCTCATATATCCAACGTTTGAACCATTTCTCATTGGCATAATTTTGACTCATGTAAGATCCAATTGCAGGGGAAAGTGCATACTTCCACTTGGTGTTTTCCCAGGTGAGTTCAAACAAGTTGAGATTTATTTGAAAGGAATTCATATTGGACGAAGACACTAAATAGGGAACTTTTCCTAAATCATTTTTTTTACCTAGAACAGAATACCCATCAATGAGTCCATGCAATTGAAAACGCAAGGTGTCGCGCGTTGCTGAGCAAACTAAAAAAGAGCTGGCGCACAAGGTTGCCAATAATAAATGCCTCATTTTATTTCTGAATTAAATCGCCTGAACCATAACGAATTTTATGAATCGCTGTAGGAACTCCGTAATACCAAATATCACCCGAACTTGACAGTTCGGCTTTCAATTTTAGTTGATTTGCCCTTAAATAGGAAATGCCATTTGACGCGTACATGACGGAGATGGAATCACTTAC
>Ga0208592_1000367_pt1 | contig 13319 bp, 12 predicted proteins | sample LakMenE18May10ns_FD_150712 | JGI IMG/M metagenome (GOLD analysis project Ga0208592, IMG submission 150712) | Freshwater microbial communities from Lake Mendota, WI - 18MAY2010 deep hole epilimnion ns (SPAdes) | ecosystem: Environmental > Aquatic > Freshwater > Lentic | place: Lake Mendota...
AAATTAATGGAAGCAGCCGAAATGATGGAAAATCAAGTTTTTAAACAGGCAAGTGATAAGCTCCTTCAATCAAATCAATTTAAATTTCTGATCTTTTATCTAAACTTATTACTATTGTTTTTCGTTTTTGTGTCCTTTTTAAAAGCTATATAATTTTCTTTTTCAAACTAATACGTAACTTTCTATCAGCATATTCCCTAAAGCGAAATCTAGAAATAGTGTAAAGCATCCCATACCTCTGGATTCGTAAAAAACCAGGGAGTCTATTATTAATATCGTAATGCCGCAGGATTGCAAATCAAGCCGTGCGACGTGCATGGTTTAACCAAAAAACTCCTCAAAATACCTCGCTGCCAACTTCATTCTGGATCCATACCATGAACACATTTCGCCATCGATGAGATGAATCTGTGCGGATGGAAAGATGGATTGGTACTTGTTGACATGCTCCGACTTAAAAGGAAAGGGTTCGGAACTTAAAAAGATGTGGTCAACTGTTGTTGGTGCGACTTCGGACAAAGCAGGATAACGGCTCAACTCACAGGCATTCTGAAAACCGATTTTCATGAACATGGAATCGATAAAGGTGTTTTTACCTGCAACAAACGCGGGCTCGTCCCAAATGAAATAAAGGAAGGTTTTTCCTTGTCCAAGGTTTTGAATGGACGCAAATGCCTCGATGCTTTCTTCCACCAATAATTCGGCTTCGTCTTCTTTATCAGTCATGACACCGATGGATTGGATCATCGCAAACGCATCTTCGAGCGTTTCAATGTCACTCATCCAAACGGGAAATTCTTTTTCCAAGGCTTCGATGTCCTCTTTGGTGTTTTCTTCCTTGTTGCCAATGATCAAATCGGGATTCAAGGAACGAATCAACTCCAAATTCAACTGTTTTGTCCCGCCAATGCGTTGCTTGACACGAAACCAAGAGGCCGGATGAACACAGAACTTCGTAATGCCAACGACTTCAGATGCTAATCCAAGAGCGTGGAGCAATTCGGTTTGCGAGGGGACCAAGGAAATGATTCGTTTGGGTTCAAGGGGAACATGTACTTTTCGTCCCATTTGATCCACGAAATTTCTTCCAATCATCAAGAGATCGCTGAAATAACGTCGTAACGTGAAACAATGTGAAACTTACCGTTCTCCAATTGCACCAAAACCGCAGGCGTTTGCTTGTTGATCAACTTACAAATATCCTCGATATGTGTTGCATGATTTACCACTGGAAAAGGTGCGTTCATGATGGAGGAAATCGGTGCATCGCGCAAAGCAGGATCTTCCACCAACAATTGATACACGTGACTGTCGTCGATCGAACCAACAAACACGCCGTCTTTCATGACTGGAATTTGTGAGATTCCGAAGTTGCGCATTTTCGCAATGGCATGCGAAACCAACTCTTCTGCATACAAGGAAACCAATGGTTTATCGGCATGTTTCGCGACTAAATCCGCAGCTGTGACAATGTTTTCTTCTAAAAATCCGCGTTCACGCATCCAATCGTCGTTGAATATTTTCCCTATGTAACGACTTCCATGGTCGTGGAATAAAACCACCACCACATCGTCCGCTGTCAACTGGTCTTTCAATTGCAACAATCCTTTGATGGCAGATCCTGCTGAATTCCCAACGAAGATTCCTTCTTCACGTGCAATTCTTCTCGTGTAAACTGCCGCGTCTTTATCGGTGACTTTTTCGAATAAATCGATCACGTCAAAATCAACGTTTGCAGGTAAAATGTCCTCCCCAATTCCTTCGGTGATGTATGGATAGATTTCGTTTTCATCGAAAATCCCTGTTTCCTTGTATTTTTTAAATACGGAACCATAGGTATCAATCCCCCAAATCTTGATGTTTGGATTTTTCTCTTTTAAGTATTTCCCAACGCCTGAAATGGTTCCACCGGTTCCAACACCCACCACAAAGTGTGTGATTTTTCCTTCGGTTTGTTCCCAGATTTCTGGTCCTGTGGATTCGTAATGCGCTTGTCGGTTCGACAAATTATCGTACTGATTCACGTACCATGAATTCGGAATTTCTTCCGCTAATCGACGTGAAACGGAATAGTAAGAACGTGGATCTGTTGGCTCAACCGCCGTCGGACAAACCACGACCTCTGCACCTACCGCACGCAAAATATCCATTTTCTCTTTGGATTGTTTGTCGTTTAGTACGCACACCAATTTGTATCCTTTGATGATTGCTGTCAATGCCAATCCCATTCCCGTATTTCCTGAAGTTCCTTCGATAATCGTTCCTCCCGGATGCAACAATCCTGCTTTCTCTGCATCTTCAATCATTTTCACAGCCATACGGTCCTTCACAGAATTTCCTGGATTCGTCGTTTCGACTTTCGCAAAAACTTGTGCGGAAACATCAGCTGTTAATTTATTGATGCGCACCAATGGTGTATTCCCAATGGTTTCGAGGATGTTATTGTATACTTTCATGCGTTGATTTTGGACAAAGTTAAGTAAATGATTTAAGGCAGTTGCGGATTTTTCTTTGACACGACGAAAACCAGAAAAAAACACCTAATTTTAGTTCATGAAAAATTGCCTTTCTTTCCTTTTGTGCTGCTTGGTTTACACAAGCCAGGCCCAAGTTTCTAGCATCCTTCCTAGTCCCGTGACCTATGTTCAAAGCGAAGGCTCCTTTCAAATCAACCAAGCACTGACAGTGAATCCGTCTGAAATCAATCCATCGCTTTTCACACAGTTGAAAGAACTGGGAACGATTTATCACCAATTACGCATCGAGCCGAATGTCCAAAATGCGATGCTTCAATTCAAAAAGTTGGAGAATGTCAAACAGGATTCCTACACCATCAACATCGCTGAACGCATCACGATTTCTTATTCGAGCGATGCTTCTTGTTATTACGCCATGACTTCACTCATGCAATTGATGAAGCGCAACGAAAATGGACTTTACACACCAAAATGTTTCGTGAAAGATTTTCCAAATTTTCAATGGCGCGGACTGCATTTGGATGTTGCCCGTCATTTTTTCACGGTGGAAGAAATCAAACGCTTCATTGATTTGATGTCCTATTACAAGTTCAATACCTTTCACTGGCATTTAACCGACGACCAAGGATGGCGAATCGAAATTAAAAAGTATCCAAAATTGACCGAAATGGGAGCTTGGCGAGATAGCACCGTTGACAATCACTACACCACGGTTCCTCGAACCTATACAAAAGCACGCTATGGTGGATTTTACACACAAGAACAAATCAAGGATGTTGTTGCCTATGCAGAAGCAAAATACGTGACGATTGTCCCGGAGATTGAAATGCCGGGTCACGCACGCGCTGCATTGGCCGCTTATCCTGAATATTCGTGTACGGGCAAAGCACAAGGCGTCGAAGGACTTTGGGGAATTTTCGATGATATTTTCTGTTCCAAACCGGCATCCATTCAATTCTTAAAAGACATTTTGGATGAAGTGATTCCGTTGTTTCCAGGTCAATACATCCACATTGGTGGAGACGAAGCACCGAAAAATCGTTGGCACAGTTGTCCGAATTGTCAGGACATCATGAAGGAAAATCACTTGAAGGATGAACATGAGTTACAGAGTTATTTCATTCGTCAAATGGATGCATACGTAACAGCGAAAGGAAAAAAAATCATTGGCTGGGATGAAATCCTCGAAGGTGGACTTTCGCCCAATGCAGCGGTGATGTCATGGCGTGGATTCGATGGCGGATTGGAAGCAGCGAAACAAGGTCATTACGTTGTGATGACTCCAGGATCGCACTGTTATTTCGATCATTACCAAGGAAAAGGGAAAGATGAGCCTTTAGCGATTGGCGGCTACACGTCCTTGGAAAAAGTCTTTACGTTTAATCCGATTCCTCCAGATTTAGGTCCGGAAGTTTCCTCTTACATTTTAGGTGGACAAGCGAATATTTGGACGGAATACATTCCTACTTTTTCCAAAGTGGAATACATGGCGTATCCGCGTGCCATTGCCTTGAGCGAAGCGCTTTGGTGTACCACAAAACCGACGTACGATGTCTTTTTATCTGTACTCGTTCAAGATCACTTTCCGCAATTGGATCAATGGAAAGTCAATTATTCAAAAAGTGCATTAAAGGCGTCAGTAAAAACAATTCGAACCAATACTGGAATCGAATTAAAATCCACTGGACAAAGCATCGAAAACGGAAAAATAAAGGAAACTTCCATCTCCTTTCCGTTCACGCGCAGCAAGAAAAAGACAAAAACGGAAACGGTGACGATTCATCCGGAGGACGAAAGCATTCGTCAAACAATCCAAATCACCAACCACTTGGCGCTCGGAGCGAATGTTCACTTTGTGACGGAACCGAGTCCAAAATACAACGGTGGAGACATTGTTTTAGTCGATGGTCAATTCGGTGCGCGTCCATGGAAAGGACACGAATGGATTGGATTTGACACGAATGTGATTGTGTTGGAAATTGACTTAGGTAAAGTGATGAAAATCCGCGAAATAAAGGTGAGTTTCTTGCAAGATGAAAACAGTTGGATTCACGCTCCGAATCAAATAGTAATCGAATCTATTTTACCGAAACGCAGCGATGGTATAGGAATGAAAGAAGGTCCTAGCATCGATGGTTACGCGCCAAATTCGGAAATATGGAACCTTCCTTATAAAGGAAAAACTAAAACGATTCGCATTACGATTTCAGGAGAACCCGAAATCCCTAATGGTCTTCCCGGCGAAGGAAACATGCCATGGATTTTCATCGATGAAATTCAAATCAATTAAACTAACCCTTAACGTAAATCAAGGAAAACATTGTCCATTCAAGTTTACATTTGTTAAATGGAAAGAAATACCTTCCTTAAACTCATCGGATTATCCACCATTGGAATGAGCATGACTAGTTTAGCTGATTTAAATCGTATGTCCCACGGATTTACGCACACCCCAAAAATGCCCGTTCTATTTGTTGGACATGGAAGTCCCATGAATGCGATTGAAGAAAATCAATTCGTTCAAGGATTCCGTAATGCGGCGAAGTCGATTCCAAAACCGAATGCCATTTTATGTATTTCTGCACATTGGTTAACGAACGGAACAAAGGTGACCACGATGGGTATGCCGCCAACCATTCACGATTTCGGTGGATTTCCACAAGCCTTGTTTGATGTCCAATATCCCGCTCCTGGAAGTCCAGAACTAGCGAAAGAAGCAAAGGCCTTGCTTGCTCCAACACATGTCGACTTAGACGATGCGTGGGGACTTGATCACGGAACATGGTCGGTGCTCAAACATTTTTATCCCGATGCCGATATTCCTGTCATTCAGTTAAGCATTGATTACGGAAAACCCATGCAATGGCATTTTGACTTGGCCAAACAATTACAAACCCTGCGCGAAAAAGGAGTACTGATCATCGGAAGCGGAAACATGGTCCACAATTTAGGACGTGTGGATTTCAGTCGAATCAACGAGGTTGGCTATGGCTATGACTGGGCAATCGAAGCGCGTTCGGTACTGAACAAAGAACTGCTCGACGGAAATTTTCAAGCCATGATTGATTATCAGAAAGGTCCGAAGTCCTTGCAACTCGCCATTCCCACGCCAGACCACTACATTCCCCTACTCTATACCTTGGGACTCAAAACAAAAGCAGATGAATTGAGTCTGTTCAACGATCAATTACTTGCAGGGAGTTTAAGCATGACTTCTGTTCGAATTGGATAGCTATTTTCTTCCAAAAGAAACATTCCATTGACGTCGGATGTTGTACCTTTGCAAAAACTTTTTTTATGGCTACGCGTAATTGGCAAACAATTAAAAAATACGAAGACATTAAATTCGAGTTCTTCGAAGGAATTGGTAAAATCACGATTAATCGTCCACGCGTATACAACGCGTTTCGTCCAGAGACGAATTTCGAAATGTTGGACGCAATGAACATCTGTCGCGAACGTCCGGACATCAACGTGGTTGTTTTCACAGGAGAAGGCGATAAAGCATTCTGTTCAGGTGGAGATCAAAACGTAAAAGGTGTTGGTGGATACATTTCTGAAAATGGTGTACCTCGCTTAAATGTCTTGGATTTACACAAAGCCATTCGTTCCCTGCCTAAACCAGTCATTGCGATGGTGAATGGGTATGCGATAGGTGGTGGACACGTACTTCACGTTGTGTGCGATTTAACGATTGCCTCAGAAAATGCGATTTTTGGTCAAACTGGACCGAAAGTGGGAAGTTTTGACGGTGGATTCGGATCTTCTTATTTGGCACGCCACGTCGGACAGAAAAAAGCACGTGAAATTTGGTTCCTTTGCAATCAATATACGGCTGAAGAAGCCGAAAAAATGGGCATGGTCAACAAAGTTGTTCCATTCGATCAGTTAGAAGATACCGTTGTAGAATGGTCACAAACCATCATGAAAAGAAGTCCGCTCGCTATTCGCATGATCAAACGTGCGATGAATGCTGAATTGGACGGACAACACGGATTAATGGAATTAGCTGGAGATGCTACCCTACTCTATTATTTAACCGAAGAAGCACAAGAAGGAAAACATGCCTTCTTGGAGAAAAGAGATCCAAATTTTTTACAATACCCAAAATTCCCTTGATATGTCAGTAAGAGACCTACAACCAAAAGCATTATGGAATCATTTTGCTGATTTGAATGCCGTTCCTCGTCCTTCGAAAAAAGAAGAACGCGTACGTCAATTCATGATCGATTTTGGAAATTCATTGAACTTGAAAACAGTGGAAGATGCTATCGGAAACGTATACATCTACAAAGCCGCAACGGCAGGAATGGAAAATCGTCCAACGGTGATTCTTCAAGCGCACTTGGACATGGTACATCAAAAAAATTCCGACACAACTTTCGACTTCGACCAACAAGGAATCGAAATGATTGTCGATGGTGATTGGGTACGTGCAAACGGAACAACACTTGGCGCTGACAACGGAATTGGCGTAGCAGCGATCATGGCAATTTTGTCGTCAACAGATATCCCACATCCAGCGGTTGAAGCATTTTTCACGGTGGATGAAGAAACGGGAATGACGGGAGCCATCAAAATGGACCCGAGCTTTTTGAGCGGATCGATCCTATTGAACATTGACACCGAAGACGACGACGAATTATCCATTGGCTGTGCCGGAGGAATCGATACAAATACGACTTACACGTACGGACAAGTTCCAGTAGAAGGCGAAACGTTCACCCTTTCCGTTCGCGGATTGTTGGGCGGACATTCCGGAATGGACATCGATAAAGGACGTGGAAATGCGAACAAATGGATGGCGAGAATCCTTTGGGAAATGAAACAAGAGACAAACATCCAATTGATTTCCTTCGATGGAGGAAGTTTGCGCAATGCCATTCCGCGTGAAGCAACGGCAGTGATTGCAAGCAGCGATATTTCAGCTGTAAAATCAGTTTTCGCAGAGATTTCAGCAACCTTAAAAGAAGAATACATCCGTATTGAACCAAATTGTCAATTTGAGCTTCAAGCAACAACAACATCAGAACAAGCGATGGACGAGCAAGATTTCTCGAAAATCATTTCCTTGCTTTGTTCCGTTCACAATGGCGTTTACCGCATGAGTCCAGACATCGCAGGATTGGTCGAAACCTCTTCCAGTTTAGCGAGAATCATCATCAAGGATGGAAGTTTTGTTTCTCAGTCCTTGCAACGAAGCAGCGTTGAATCAACCAAACGCGAAGTGTGCATGGTGATGCGAGGTGCCTTCGAAAATGCCGGATGTCACGTTGAACAAACAGGCGATTATCCAGGATGGAAACCGAATCCAAATTCAGGAATTTTGAATGTGATGGAAAACTTATACCATGAACTTTTCAACGAAAAGGTACAGGTCAAAGCGTGTCATGCCGGATTGGAATGTGGAATTTTAGGAAAGCACCTTCCAGGAGTAGACATGATTTCTTTCGGACCAAATATCCGTGCAGCACATTCACCGGATGAAAAAGTACAAATTTCTTCTGTTCAGAAATTCTGGAACTATTATTTAGAAACCTTTAAAAGAATTGCTTGATCTCCACCCATCAAGAAACTCAAAATCCTTATTTTTAGCACATGAAATTTCAATTAAATACGATAGAAGAAGCCATCTCCGAAATTCAGCAAGGACGCGTAGTCATTGTTGTTGACGATGAAGGACGTGAAAACGAAGGCGACTTTCTAACGGCAGCAAGAAATGCCACACCAGAAGTCATTAATTTCATGGCGACACACGGTCGTGGTTTAATCTGCGCTCCCATCAGTGAAGAGCGTTGTGATGCACTGGGACTTGAAATGATGGTAAATCACAATTCCGCAGCATACGAAACTCCGTTTACGGTGAGCATCGATTTAATTGGTCATGGTTGTACGACAGGGATTTCTGCAAGCGACCGTTCAAAAACGATTTTGGCATTAATTGATCCCAAGATCCGACCAGAAGAATTAGGAAAACCGGGACACATTTTCCCATTGCGAGCTCGAAAAGGCGGCGTTCTGCGTCGAGCAGGACACACCGAAGCAGCTGTAGATTTATCCCGTTTAGCTGGATTTGAAGAAGCAGGTGTCATCGTTGAAATACTCAATGAAGATGGTACGATGGCTCGTGTACCGAGTTTGATTGAAATCGCCAAAAGATTCGATTTAAAGATAGTGTCCATTGAAGACCTGATTAAATACCGAGTCGAACACGAATCCTTGATTGAAGAACAAGTTTCTGTGCACATGCCAACAGAATTTGGTGATTTTCAGTTAAAAGCGTTCAAAGATACGAGCAATGACCAGGATCATTTGGTACTCACCAAAGGAACATGGGAAAAAGATGAACCTGTTTTGGTTCGTGTGCATTCCTCTTGTTTGACCGGTGATATTTTTGGTTCTTGTCGTTGTGACTGCGGACCTCAATTGCACAAAGCGATGGAAGTCATTGAAAAAGAAGGAAAAGGCGCGATTGTTTACATGAATCAAGAAGGACGAGGAATCGGACTTTTGAATAAATTGAAAGCATACAAATTGCAAGAAGGTGGATTAGATACCTACGAGGCAAACGAGAAATTAGGATTCAAAGCAGACGAAAGAGATTACGGAATTGGCGCACAAATCATTCGTTCTATTGGGATTTCTAAAATGCGTTTAATGTCCAACAATCCAAAGAAACGTACCGGATTGATTGGTTATGGATTAGAAATTGTAGAAAACGTTGGGCTTGAGATTGAAAGCAATGTGCACAACCAGCATTACCTTGAGACCAAACGCGATAAAATGGGTCACAACCTAAAACTAGACTAATATGCTAAAGGCAACAGGAATACAAAAAGCGTACGGCGATCTTTCGATCTTGAAAGGCGTTGACTTAACTGTTGCTTCTGGGGAAGTGATTTCCATTGTCGGATCATCGGGAGCTGGAAAAACGACGCTTTTACACATTTTAGGAACGTTAGATCGACCGGACAATGGAGAATTGATCATCGATGGCGTAAATCCATTTAAGCTTTCATCAAAAGCACTCGCTGATTTCCGAAACAAGTCCATTGGATTCATTTTTCAATTTCACCAATTGCTTCCTGAATTTTCGGCCATTGAAAATGCCATGCTTCCTGCACTGATTGGAGGAAAAAATAAAAAGGAAGCCGAAGAACGCGCACATTTTCTATTTGAAAAACTAAACATTGCACACCGCGTTTCCCACAAACCTTCGGAGCTATCTGGAGGGGAACAGCAACGCGTAGCGGTATGTCGATCCTTAATGAATCAACCTGCGGTCATTTTTGCAGATGAACCTTCCGGTAACCTAGATACTAAAAACGCAACAGAATTACATGAATTGTTTTTTCAATTGCGCGAGGAATTCAAGCAAACCTTCGTGATAGTCACGCACAACGAATCGTTTGCAAAAATGGCTGACCGAACTTTGGTCATGCAGGATGGAAACTTTATTTAGTGAAAGTGGATCCGAATGAATTAAAGGAATTTCTCGATTTCAAAGCGCTTCATTACGAACAAGCTCATTTTCTAGAAGAAGACCCCATTCAACTCCCCCATCGATTTACACAGAAAGAGGACATTGAAATCGTCGCCTTTCTCGTCTCGATGATTGCGTGGGGAAACCGAAAAAGCATTGTGAAAAGTGGCGAACGCGTCATAGACATCATGGGAAATTCACCCTATGATTACATCATGTCCTACAAGGGCGAGATTCCAACATCGTTTGTCCACCGCACTTTCAACAACGAAGACCTTGGCGGATTCTTTGCATGTTTGCATAGACTTTACCAAGATAAAGGACTCGAAGCTGCTTTTTCCAAACAAGCGGCCACAGACGACTTAAAAATGCGCATCACGCACTTTCGCGAGGAATTTTTCAAAGGTGAACATTTGTCCAGAACGCACAAACATATTTCCAATCCCGCTTCCGGTTCCGCGGCGAAACGCTTGGTCATGTTCCTCCGTTGGATGGTTCGTTCAGCCGACAAAGGCGTAGACTTTGGAATTTGGAAAAGCATTTCTTCCTCCGAATTAATGATTCCCCTCGATGTCCATACGGGAAATGTCGCACGCAAACTCGGACTCCTCACCCGCACACAAAACGACTGGAAAACAAACGAAGAACTCATCGATACCTTCCGTTCCTTTGACGTAAACGATCCAGCGAAATACGATTTCGCCTTATTTGGATTGGGAGCGTATGAGGGGTTTTAATTCAACTCCGGAAACGGAATTAACTCGATGGAATGGGTAAAATCTGATCCCTCTAGTGGATATAATACCAATTTGTTTTCATCCACAAATTCAAATTCAAAATCACGCTTTTCATTAGGAAATAACATCATCACGTTGTGTCGTTCGTGATCAAATTTCAGCTTCCCATGTTGACCATTACCCCTTGAGAGTTTCTGGAAATTGGTCAGCAAACATGCTCCGGATTGATAAAAAACATACACGTCACTCTTCAAAGGTTCATTCATGGTGATGGCGCCATCGGGAGAAATGGTTTTTGAAACAACCCATAGCTTGCTGTTCCCATCGGTAAACCCTTGGGTAAAATCCACTTCATCCGTTCGAATGCTTCCCGTGCAGGAAACCAACAGCAAGGGGAATAGAAATTTAATAAAGTAACTTTTCGTCATGTAGGATTTTCTTCACTTCTAAGGACACGGAATCAATCAATTCTGGCTTCACTTTCCCTTTGCAATAGAAAGAATATAACTCCTCACAACGATCATATTCGTACCTGCCATTTTTCCATTTGAATAAACAATGGTACGCCTCGTCAAACTCATCTAAGCGGAAGCGAATGAGTAAATCATCGTAAGAGGAAGGACCATTTTTACGACGTTCAATTAAATTCCCTTTGATTGTATTTGACATTACGAGCTGTCCTTTTTCGCGTTCAAAGATTAAAATCCTTCTGGACTTAAAATTGGTTGGATCATTGGGATATGCCGCCCCATTCACTAAGATGAGGAACGCATTCTTCATGGAAACAGCATCATTCAACTTAAAAAACCGAAAGAAGCGTGGCGAACAGGAACCCATTTGACCATCAAGGATGCTGGTATCGCAAATCTTCAATTCCTTCAATAAACTCAATTCGTTTCCATCCGTGAAGGTGTTTTGACTGAAATCGGTCGAAATTTGTTCAATTGTTGGCCTCGGCTTTACCTGTCCTTGTTCTGGCCTAGTTGGCTTTTGAGCATTCCTGTTCATCGTCACAACGAGTACAATGACCGCGATGATGACTAGAATAAAAAGAGGGACTTTTTTAGATTTCAAACGATTCATGCTTCTAAATTACGAATTAAATATGGTGCTTGAGGCTAGAAATGCATCTTGAAATGCGACCTTATCCATTCCTGTTTCAATTTTCCGTTCTTCCAACCACGACACCAATTGCTCTGTTGCCAAGTTGCCAGTGAGTTCATCTTTTGCCATCGGACAACCTCCGAATCCTTTGATTGCGGTATCGAAACGACGACAACCTCCATCGTAGGCCGCGGCGATTATTCCCACTGCTTTTTCCCTCACGGTGTGAAAATGTGCGCCAAATTCAACCGAAGGAAGTTCTTTTTTCAATTGTGGAAACAGGTTGCGAACATCGGTAGGGTCCGCACAACCAATGGTATCAGAAAGCGCTAGGATATCGATACCAAAATCTTTGTGCAATCGTTCGGACCAACTCAGAACCAAATCCGTGTTCCATTCCTCCCCGTAAGGATTTCCAAATCCCATGGATAGATAAACCAATAGTTTTTTATTGGCCTGTTGTGCAATTGCTTGTAACGTGTCAATCTGGTGTAACGCATCTTCGATCGAAGAATTGGTATTGCGTTGTTGGAATTGTTCTGAAATGGAAAAAGGGAAACCTAAATAACGAATTTCATCGAAAGATGCGGCATCCGTTGCCCCACGTTCATTGGCAACAATCGCTAATAATTTTGAGTCGGCATTCAAGTGTAAGCCTTTTAAAACCTCGGCTGTGTCACGCATTTGAGGAATGGCTTTAGGAGAAACAAAACTACCAAAATCGATGGTATCAAACCCGCAAGCCAACAAGTGATTTATGTAATTCACTTTGAGCTCTGTAGGAATGAAGTCCTTCAGTCCCTGCATGGCATCACGTGGACATTCTACCAGTTTTACTTCAGGCATTTTGTGCTTGTTTGATGAGCGCTTGATTAATTTCTTTAATGAGGCTTGGTCCTTCGTATATGAATCCAGAATACAACTGAACCAATGTTGCCCCAGCTTCCAATTTCTCTAGCGCATCTTCTGCGGTATGAATCCCACCCACTGCAATCATGGGTATGCTTCCATTGGATTTCTCGTGAATGTAGCGTATCACTTCAGTGGATCTTTTGGTCAATGGTTTTCCAGAAATCCCTCCCGCTCCTAACGCTTCGACTTCAGCACTTGGAGTCACCAATCCTTCTCTGCTAATGGTCGTATTCGTCGCAATGAGTCCAGCAATCTTCGATTCGCGAACAATGTCAATGATTTCGTCCAATTGCTCATTCGACAAATCCGGTGCGATTTTTAATAAAATTGGTTTGGGTTGTTCCTTGGTTTCGTTTTTCTTCTGAAGGGTGGACAATAATTCCATCAAGGGTTCTTTTTCTTGCAACGCACGTAAATTCGGTGTGTTTGGTGAAGAAACATTCACGACAAAATAATCAACCTCATCAAACAGCGCCTCGAAACAAATCATGTAATCATTGAGTGCTTCTTCGTTTGGTGTCCACTTATTCTTGCCGATATTTCCGCCAATAATGAGCGTGTGGCTTTTTCTTGCTTTTAAATGTTTCAATGCTTCCTGAACACCGT
>Ga0208592_1000371_pt1 | contig 13174 bp, 16 predicted proteins | sample LakMenE18May10ns_FD_150712 | JGI IMG/M metagenome (GOLD analysis project Ga0208592, IMG submission 150712) | Freshwater microbial communities from Lake Mendota, WI - 18MAY2010 deep hole epilimnion ns (SPAdes) | ecosystem: Environmental > Aquatic > Freshwater > Lentic | place: Lake Mendota...
CCCCAGTCGAGAAAAGATCATCAATGATTACATGACACAAGAATTTTACAAATTCAATAGTGAACTACAAGGTTTCATTGGTGCAAATCCGAATTCTCCAGCGCTCATACTTGCACTTGCCAACATGAACGTACAACAAGATCCAAATACATATGAAAACGTTCTGAATCAACTTTATTCTGTTTTCAGTGAGAGTCCGACCGTTCAAGCATTTTATTCCAATTTCAATGATTTAAAGAAGCAGGTAGAAGATGCTCAATTGCTTTCTCCGGGGAAAATGGCACCAGAATTTTCTGAATTAAAAACGGATCGAAAAAAATCATTGAAACTCTCTGATCTCCGTGGCCAAATTGTTTTAATCGATTTCTGGGCTTCCTGGTGCGGACCTTGTCGAAAGGAAAATCCAAATGTGGTACAAACCTATGAGAAATATAAACAGGATGGATTCACCATTGTCAGTGTATCATTGGATACCGATGCACAAAAATGGATGAAAGCCATCGAACAAGATCAACTTAGTTGGCCAAATCACGTGAGTGACTTGGGTGGATGGAATAGCAAAGTAGCTCAATTATACCAGGTAACAAGCGTACCATTTACAGTGCTTATCGACCGAGAAGGAAGGGTGATCAAAACGAATTTAAGAGGTCCAGCACTCGAAGAGGAACTTAAACGCATTTTTGGTCATTAATGACTGTGGAAAAAAAATACACCTATTTTGCTTCGGATTTTCATCTGGGGACACCCGATTCAGGCAGCAGCCGCAAGCGCGAAACAGAAATCATCCAATGGTTAACTTTCATTGAAAAGGATGCTGAGGAGCTTTTTTTAATTGGAGATATTTTTGATTTTTGGTTTGAATACAAAACAGTTGTTCCAAAAGGATATGTGCGTCTTCAAGCAAAAATTGCCCAATTTGTTGAAAAAGGAATCCCGGTTCATTTCTTCAAAGGAAATCACGACATGTGGATGTTCTATTACTTTCAAGAGGAATTAGGAATACAACTTCACTCCGACGAATACTGCTTCGAAAAAAATGGCAAACGTTTTTTTGTGGCACACGGTGATGGACTGGGTCCTGGAGACTACAAATACAAATTCATCAAACGTGTTTTTCGAAACCCAATTTGCCAATGGGCTTTTGCACGTTTACATCCTAATTTCGGCATTTCGATTGCAAACTTTTTCTCTCGGACCAGTCGAAAAAGTGGCCAATCCAAAGACATGATTTATGCTGGTAAAGAAAATGAATGGTTGTATCATTTTTCCGAACAGCAACAAAAAACAAACCCACACGATTATTATATTTTTGGACATCGACATTTACCTTTGGAATTAACGATTAATCAAGGCCTGTACATCAACACGGGAGAGTGGTTGTATGCACAGACTTTTGCGCGATTCGATGGAAATCAGCTGGAAATGTGCCGTTGGGAAAATGAAAAAATAGTATCCTACGATGCAAAACGAGAGGACTAAACGTTGGGAACGGATTTCGCTGGAATCGCTTGCCTTGGTTGCTGATGAACTGCTTAGCCTCTTTCCACAACCGGTTTTTATCGCCATTCAAGGTGAAATGGGCGCAGGGAAAACGACCTTTGTTCAAGCATTGCTTCGTTCCTTAGGAATTGAAAAAACAGATGGATCGCCTACTTATGCCATCGTTCATGAATACATCCGTAAAACAGGCTCAAAAATATACCACTTGGACTGCTACCGCATTGAAAATGAACAAGATCTCGCTCAACTCGGATTAGAGGAATTGTTTGAAGAACATGCGTATTTCTTTGTAGAGTGGCCAGATAAAATTGAACATATTCTTCCAGAACACACGAATTGGATGTATATTCGTTGTGAACCTGAAGGTGAACTAAGAGAAATCGTCCTACATTATGATAACTGATCCCGAATTATTAAAAACACTCATCCAAAAAGGCAGCCTTCTTCCCAAAGAAGAAATGCTTGAGGTACGTAAGAAAAAAGGAAATTTGTTTATCGGAATTCCAAAAGAAACTTCTTTTCAAGAACGTCGTGTCGCTCTTGTTCCAGAGGCCGTTACCTTGTTGGTTTCAAACGGACACCAAGTACTGATGGAGTCTAAAGCGGGAGAAGGATCTAATTTCACGGATAATGAATACAGTGAAGCCGGTGCGCAAATTGTTTATGATCGTAAAGCGATCTATAGCTGCGACATCATCTTAAAAGTTGCTCCGCCTTCTGAGGAAGAAGTAGAATTGATGACAGGCAATCAAACCTTCATTTCTGCCCTTCAAATTTCGACACAACCAAAAGAAATCCTTCAAAAATTAATTGCCAAAAAAGTAACAGCCATTGCCTGGGACTATATCCAAGATGAAGAAGGGGTGTTTTCGATCGTTCGTACGATGGGAGAAATTGCTGGAACGACTTCCATTCTAATTGCTGGAGAATTGCTTTCTTCTTTTTCACAGGGAAAAGGACTCATGCTTGGAGGAATTGCCGGGGTACAACCTGCCGAAGTGGTGGTGATTGGCGCTGGAACCGTTGGTGAATTTGCAACACGTGCTGCACTTGGACTTGGTGCTTCCGTTAAAGTTTTTGACAATTCACTCACCCGATTAAGACGGCTTCAAAACGACTTAAGTTCACGCGTTTATACGTCCATCATACAACCAAAAGTTTTAGCTAAGGCTGTTCGACGTGCAGATGTTGTCATAGGTGCGCTGCGCTCACCAATTGGACGCACACCTTGTGTGGTCAATGAGGAAATGATTGAAAGCATGAAATCAGGATCTGTCGTAGTTGATGTAAGCATTGATCAAGGTGGTTGCTTTGAAACTTCTAGGGTAACAAACCACAATGATCCCACATTCATCAAGCATGGAGTGGTTCATTATTGTGTCCCCAATATTGCTTCGCGTGTGGCACGCACAGCTTCCTTTGCTTTGTCCAATACGTTTTCTCCGATGATCCTAGAAATGGGAGAAAAAGGAGGCGTTGTGGACCTGATACGAACGCACAGTGGATTTCGAAATGGAGTGTATATGTATAAAGGTATTTTGACAAATGAAGTCCTTGGGAAAGTTTTTGATTTGAAATACAAGGATATTCACTTGCTACTTCCCGGTATGTAATGAATCCCATTGTTCCCTTAAATTTACCAAAAACACCGCTTCAATTAAGCCGAATTGATCAGGAAATCTGGGTAAATTGTTTGATTCGAAAAAAGAAAATCATCTTGACTCCCGAAGAATGGGTTCGTCAGCATTTTATCGCATTTTTACATCACCAACAAGGATTTCCAATTTCGCGCATTGCTGTCGAAAAATCGATTCAATACGGGTCATTGACCAAACGTTGGGATATTTTAGTATACGACGCCAATTTCCATCCCTTAGTTTTAATTGAATGCAAAGCACCATCTGTTTCAATTACGAAGGATACCTTATACCAAGCGTTGACCTATCAAAAAGAAATGCAGGGAAGGTTCATTATCTTAACGAATGGACTCGATCACTCCACTTTTGAAGTGGATTTGATCAATCAAACCTTCATTGATAAGAAGGAAATGCCAAAAAATTCTTAGTTATTTAAGTAATTCCATTCACCCGATTTCATGCGCTGGTATTCCCGAGCGAGGTAGGCTAATTGAATGCGCATCAAATCAAAAGCAGCCTCCGTTTCGGCACTGATTTCTTTTTTTCGCATTTTCAATTGAAGTTTCATCGACATGGCATGCATAAGAATTTCGACATCTTGTCGTTGAGCCATATTCGATTTTTGCTTGAATTCCACCAATGCTTCCTGCGCATCCTCACACAAAGTTTTGTATTTGGCATCGTTCATAACGGTTAACAAACTATTGTGCAAATAAGTTAGTTCCACTAATATTTCTTGAACTTCATCAATGTGACCTTCTTTCTGAAGTCCTTTTGATTTCATTTCACGCACCAACTGTTCATACCAAGTAATTTGCTCACTCAATTGAAAGGAATCGCGAATGGCTGGTTCCAATACCTGAGCTTTGATGAGCTCGATATCCAAATTCAAGGAACGAACCAATTCTTCTATTTGAAACAAATAAAGGATGTATTCCGCTACGTTTTCTATTTTTTTTGACTCTGTTGGACGCATCTTATTTTAGTTCCTTTTCGATTTGTGCTTGATTTTCGTTTAAGAAATTCACGAATTCGGAGGTCACATCCATCGATGGGTTGATAAAGTTGATTTGTCCACCAGCACCATGCATTAACAACAAGTCTATTTGATGTTTTTCGCAATATTTTTTACCCAATGCTTCGATTTTTTTATTGACCGCTTCCAAAGACTTCATTGCCTCCTCCTCTATTTTTGCACCTTCTGTCTGCTGGTATTGCATGATTTGATTCTGCATTTCTTGCGCTCTTTGTTGAACTTGAGCAATTTCATTTTGAGAAAGCAAACCTCCACGTGCTTCCGCGTCCTTTTTTGTTATGAACGCTTCATACGCTTTTGTTCTGCGTTGAACTTCTGCTTCAAAGGCATTTTGTTTCTTCTTGATGATTCCTTCCTCCTTTTTGAAAAATTCAAAATGTGCTTTGATGCTATCGTTTGAATAATAAGCGATTTTCAATCCGCCCAAAGATTTCGTTTCCACCTTTGGGGTGGTATCTTTTTTTGCAGGTGCTTTGTCACTACAAGAAGAAAAGATCGTTAGACCAAGGATTGTTGCTGAAAGTAATAATTTCGTTTTCATAAGCTTAATTTGATTGTATGATGTTTGTCCAATCGTTTCTCATTTCAATGAAACGATGAATGCATTTAGTTAAAAAAGCACCCTCTATAAGGGATTCCAATTGATCGATTTGCGGGAAATCAGCTTCGTTTACTTTAAAGGATTGTTCAAAATTATCCAAGGAAACATTCAAAATGAATTTACCATTATAGGCATGAAGTTGAATGAGGAATCGTTCGTGAGGAATCTGTTTAATCAATCGCATAGACAAAAATAGCAATTTTCCATTGCCTGCCTCATTTAGGCGATAGGAAAAGGCTTCAATACATCAAATTCAAATCCGATTTGTGTCAATTGCTCCATGTCCTTGCCTAATTCAAGCATGTCCAAATCGTTTTCCTCGTAGTTCCAATGCACATGAACATCGTTTCCCTCTTTTAAAATATCGTTTAACACATAAAGCACCTCAACTAGAGCAGAAGAGGAACTAGTATCCAAAGAATCAATAAACAAGTTTAAACATGTTTTTTTTGCAGGTTGAATACTGTATGCCTTCACCCAAGAAAGTACAGGCTGCCAAAAAGCAACAGAATCTTGATCAATTGATTTTCCACTAATCTCCATTATTCCGTTCGAAAGAAAGGAAACGAGGGGTGTTTGTTCGGTTTGGGCAATAACTAAATGATCCATATGATAATAAGAGGGCCAAAATTAGGGAAACATGAATAATTCTTAAAATATTTAGACATCTATTTGTCTTTTTTTTCAATCTGATGCAAAAGTCTAAACTTATACAACTCATAATGTGTTACTTAGTGACACACATTTACAACGCAAATCAACGCTTATCGTTACTTTTGAATCATCAAAAGCATGAAAATCCATGAAAAACTGTCCTGATTTCACCCAAAAAGTTTCTTGATGTTAAAATAAAATAGAAAGAAACCAATCTTTTTTTCGATTCCATGAGGTGTTTTTGATTTTTTATCCTAATTTCGGACTGTTAATTCTTACTAATAACAAGTAAAACCGTTGCTTTTTAAACATTTATGACCAGTATTTTTGTTGCCAAATTAGATTTTGGAGTGACCAATGAGCAATTAAGACAATTGTTCGAACAACATGGTAGCGTAATTAAAGTGAATGTCGCTACTGACAGAGAAACAGGTAAATCAAGGGGCTTTGCCTTTGTTGAGATGGCGAATCGTGAAGAAGCCATGAATGCCATTAATTCGCTGAACGGGCACATGATTAATGGCCGTGACATTGCTGTCAAAGAAGCTGAACAACGTGGAGATTCTCGTCCAAACAACAATCCTCGTGGAAACACCGATTTTCAACGTCCTTCATCCCCTCGAACCGATGACCGTCGTCCTGGTTCTGCCATAGGATCTGATACACCTGTTGTTATTCCTCCTTTGGAAACGTTGAAAACAGAACCTCGCAAGAAGGTGAATAAAGAGCGTAAACCTGGGGATTCTGATAACGACAATCGCAATAAAAAACCAAAAATGGATGCGTACAAGAAAAGTGGTAAAGCCAACCGCTTCTTCGACGACGACGACGATGAGGATTTTGACGACGATTTGTTCTCTTACAAAAAAAGAGAGGATGAGGAAGATTTGGAGGAGGATGACGATGAGGATTTCGCATAGCTTTTAGCGCTATTCGGTTCTTTCGTCGTACCTTTGGGCCCCATGTCATCGAATTACGCAGATAAATTAACACACCCTGTATTTAAAGTTGTAGCAAAACATGCGACCGAACATGGCTTGGATGCTTATGTAATCGGTGGTTTCGTGCGGGACTTAATCATGGAAAAACCATCCAAGGACATTGATATACTGGTTCTTGGTGACGGTCCACAATTAGCAGAGGATGTAGCGAAAATTCTTCGTGTCAAAAAAGTCAGTGTCTTTAAAAATTTTGGTACGGCTCACTTTAGGTACAAAGACCTCGATGTAGAATTTGTAGGTGCAAGAAAGGAATCTTACACAAAAGAATCGCGTAAACCAACCACCGAGCAAGGAACTTTGCAGGACGATCAAAACCGCCGAGACTTTACCATAAACACGCTCGCACTTAAATTGAACGGACCTTCGTTTGGAGCGTTAGTTGATCCATTTGGAGGTGTGAAAGACATCGAAAAAGGAATCATCCGAACCCCACTAGAACCGGAGATTACCTTTAGTGACGACCCTTTAAGGATGTTGCGCGCCATTCGATTTGCCACTCGATTCAACTTTCAAATTGAACGATCGTGCTTGGAAGCAATGAAAAAACACGCTTCCCGATTGGAAATTATTTCACAAGAACGCATCACGGACGAGGTGAATAAAATCATTCTCACAGAAACCCCTTCTCGTGGATTTAAATTATTGAATTCAACAGATTTACTCAAGCAGTTTTTTCCAGAAATGATTGCCTTACACGGTATTGAAACCATCAATGGCAAAGCCCACAAAGATAATTTCTATCATACACTCGAAGTACTGGATAATTTAGCCAAGAATAGCGATTCACTTTGGCTACGCTGGGCAGCCATTTTACACGACATTGCCAAGCCACCCACGAAGCGTTTCGACCCGATTGCTGGCTGGACTTTTCATGGACACGAAGAACTTGGAGCAAAAATGGTCCCGCGAATTTTTTCGAGGATGCGCTTACCGCTCGACTTCAAAATGAAGTATGTACAAAAACTTGTTCGACTGCATTTAAGACCGATTTCTCTGGTAAAAGGATCCGTGACGGATTCCGCCATCAGGCGTTTACTTAATGAAGCTGGGAATGACATTGAAGACCTCATGTTGCTCTGCAATGCAGATATTACCTCGAAAAATGAATTCAAGGTTAAACGGTATAAAAAGAACTTCGAACTCGTTTCGGAAAAATTGAAATTGGTAGAAGAAAAAGACCGCATCCGAAACTTCCAACCGCCAGTTAGTGGTGAATTAATCATGAAAACCTTTCAAATTGGACCATGTTCCGAAATTGGCACCATTAAGTCGCACATCAAAGAAGCCATATTAGAAGGAACAATAGAAAACTCTTTCGATGAAGCGGTGGCCGAAATGTTGCGATTGGGAAAAGAATTGGGATTAACCGTTGCATTCAATCCTAGTTTGGAGAAATAATAGTAACTTTACCTTAAGTGTAAAAACAACAAAATGCCAGGATTAAAATTCAGAGTATTATTGGATTCGGACAAAAATGAGGAGGTTTTTAGGGACATCTTAATTAGCGACGCCAGCGACTTTGAATCCTTTTATCACGCCATCATGAAATCGTTTGATTTTAAAGGTGATCAAATGGCCAGTTTTTACGTTTCCAACGACGAATGGGATAAAGGACATGAAATCAGTTTGCTCGATATGTCTTACGATGACGACTCCATCGACTCTCCAGCATCGGTTATGAAAAATGCCATCATCAAAGACTTTCTTGAAGAACCAGATCAACGGTTTATTTTAGTCTATGATTTCATGAAAATGTGGATTTTCTTGATTGAATTAATCGGTTTTGACCGCAACGAACCGAAGATACCTGAAATGCTTATCGCAATTGGAACTTCTCCCAAAGAAGAATCAAGGGAAGAGCTACAGGAAGAATTATTTCTAGATAACGAACACATGTCATCGAACGATGATGAAGATGAATTTGGCTTTGATGAATTTGATGACGATTATTCTGACGACGATTTAAGCGATTACAACGAGTACGAATATTAGCATGGAAAAACCACATCAAGATCCAATTGGTCAGGCCATTTTGGATTACAGCAAAACAAAAAAACCTTTCGATATCATTGTTTCTTCGGATTTATGTGATGACGACATCATTCCAATTGAAGTACTCTTCCGCGCCTACAATGAAATGCCCGAGTTAGAACAATTGGCCATTAAACTTTGTGAAGGACAAGTATTAGATGCCGGCGCTGGTGCTGGTGTTCATGCCAAGGAACTCATCAAACGCGGTCACACGGTTTTTGCTATAGACACTTCCGAAGGAGCAGTGGAATATATGAAAAGTCAAGGGATCTCAGCAAAGCAAATCGACTTTGAATCATACAATCCCCCGGCAAAATTTGACACCATTCTTTTGCTAATGAACGGCATTGGAATCGCAAAAAAGAAATCCAATCTATTGAATTTTCTAAAAAATGCTGGAGAGAAATTAAATAAGGGAGGTCAAATCATCTGCGATTCATCGGACGTGAAGTACTTATATGAAGATGAGGATGGCTCTTATTGGATGGATTTGAATTCGGAGTACTACGGAAATTTCAAGTTCCAAATGCATTACAAAAAAATGAGTGGACCAGAATTCCCCTGGCTATACGTCGATTACGACACCTTGCATGAAACTGCTACCCTTGCAGGCTTTCAATGCAAAAGGGTTTTTGACCTCGAAGCACATTTTCTGGCACAGTTAACCAAAATTTGATCGTATTCTGCAAATGAAAATTCCTTTTTTCTTTTCATTGTTTTCGCTTTTCTTGTTGACGGGATGTAGCTATTCCGAGGAACAACTAAGCGAATTTGATAAAAAAATAGAACGCTTTATTTCAAAAAAGAAATTCGTTCACATGGAAAAATCCGAAACGGGTCTCTATACTGAAATAATGAAAAAAGGCACCGGAAGGGACCTATTATTGACCGATAGTATTGGAGTTACCTATATCGGAAGCTTATTATCTGGGAAAATTTTTGACGAACAAAAGAAAACCATTTATTTGCCCCTTCGTGGAATGATAGAAGGATGGAAAGAAGCCTTGATCGGACAAAAACAGGGAGTGCAATTAAGAATGATTATCCCACCTCAATTAGGATACGGTGCCGGCGGAATGGATAAAGTTCCGGGAAATGCGGCCTTGTATTTTGAAATGAGCGTGAATGATGTGAAATAAATGTAGTTTTCCTTGTCATTATCGCCACATTGATTAATTTTGACCACGCAAAAATAGAAGTAATCTTATGAGTGTTTTAGTAAATAAAAATTCCAGAGTCATCGTTCAAGGTTTTACAGGAAGTGAAGGTACTTTCCATGCAAGCCAGATGATTGAATTCGGTACAAATGTTGTTGGTGGAGTAACACCAGGAAAAGGTGGAAGCACCCATTTGGATCGACCAGTATTTAATACAGTAGCTGATGCTGTTTCAAGCACAAAAGCTGATACTTCCATTATTTTTGTTCCACCTGCATTTGCAGCGGATGCAATTATGGAAGCTGCTGAAGCTGGTATCAAGGTCGTTGTGTGCATCACCGAAGGTATTCCTGTCAATGACATGGTGAAAGCCAAAGAATACATTAAAGGATTTGATACACGTTTAATCGGACCGAACTGTCCAGGTGTCATCACCGCTGGTGAGGCAAAAGTTGGCATCATGCCAGGATTTGTTTTTAAAGAAGGAAAAATCGGAATTGTTTCTAAATCGGGAACATTAACATACGAAGCAGCTGATCAAGTAGCTAAAGCAGGAATGGGCATCACCACTGCCATCGGAATTGGAGGAGATCCAATCATCGGTACAACGACACGTGAGGCGGTTGAGCTTTTAATGAATGATCCTGAAACGGAAGGAATCGTAATGATTGGAGAGATCGGTGGAAACCTAGAGGCAATTGCCGCTAAATGGATCAAGGAAAATGGTACAAAACCAGTGGTGGGATTCATCGCAGGTGAAACGGCACCAAAAGGAAGAACCATGGGACATGCTGGAGCAATTGTTGGTGGTAGCGACGATACAGCGGAAGCTAAAAAACGCATCATGCGCGAATGTGGCATCCATGTCGTTGATTCACCCGCTCAGATTGGAGCCAAAATGGCCGAAGTAATGAACATGAAATAATCAGTAGATTATCGACCTATAAAAAAAAAGCGCTTCATGCGCTTTTTTTGTGCTCAACATTTTCACTTTATGCCGTCTTGACTAATTCCAAAAATCCCAAGTCAAACCAATTTTGATTTGCATCGAAGGAAAAACATAATTTGGAACAAAGGCCGTACTTGGATCCGTCCAAAAAGAACCTAAGTTGTCTACGCATACGAAAAATCGAAAGGTCTCCACTTCCAATGCTGTGGTAAAGCAGAGGTTTGCAAAGCCATTTTGCGCTGCATTATTGGACTGTAATAAATTAAAAACACCCATTTGTGGAATGAATTGACGCTGTTGAAACGAACTCAAATAATGTGCGTCCAAGGCAAAAAGCATGCGAAGTTTTTTCGCTTTGAAAACACCACCTTTCCATTCAACATGAACACTTGCGTGATGTTGAGGTTGGAAATTTAAGCCATTCGAAAAATGGGTCCAACGATACGTTGGTTGAATTTGAAATCCTTTTTTCGCCCAGGAAGCGGAAGCAACAAATCGTTGACCGATTCCATTACTTGGCCCTGCATCATTCCTCCAAGTCCCTAATACATCATCATACACATAGACATTTTTGAATTCAAAGAACTCATATCCAACTTCCATATGAACGGAAGCTAAACTTTTCAAAAGGGATAAACGAATGAATTGATTCCGTTGTTTATTTAATGTATTTAATTGGTATTGAACATTATTACTGAAATAATTTCGCTGCATCAACTCCGGAAGGATGGATTGAAGGCGATGTGTTATTTTGGCTTGCATAAATGCCAGGGGAAGACGTATGTTACTTGTAGAGATGAATCCATTACCCCCACCAAATAGGTTTATTTCATCCTGATGAGCTAGTTGCAGTTTACCCGAACGATAGGACAATTCATTTTTCAACCAAAACTCCGTTGTATCGCTGTACTGGACCTGATCATGCCAGCTACGAAAACGATGATTCAAGGAACTTTGAACATTGAAATGATGCGTTTCAAAGAACACACCAAGGTCATTATTAATCCCCCTTTCACGAAAGATGTCCATGGTTGTATCCGAATTCCAGTAAGTATTTTGATAAATCAAGCTTAAGTCCGCTTCCTCTTGGTAATCTCTTTTTGACTCAAGAAATTCATGTTTTGCAAAAAGACCGAATCCAATCAGGGAATCTTTATTGAAATCATAGCGATGCTGCCAGCGAACGAATGAAAGCGATTGCGTTGATCGTGCATTGTCCTTCTGAACAGCTTGAAGGTTTAAGTCCACTCCTTCCAGCGGGGAAGCACTGAATAAACCATTGGACCAAGCGCGATTGACACTTTCCTTCCCAGCTTGAAGATCCATTGAATAGCGTTTGCCTGCTTTGTTCACTCGGGCATTGAAATCCTGAAAGGAAAAAGCATCATTTCGTAAAAAACCATTTCCTTTGGTTTTATCAAAAGACACATTCACCAATACATGGTTTTTAAATGCTTCTTGAAAGTCCACCTTTAAGCGTTGCGAACCTTGAGCACCAAAGCCATAGAAGAATCCTAAATGAGGCAAAGCGCAAAAAATCAATTGGTTTTCTTTTGCCTTCAATGTATTCAGATAGCTTCCGTTGGAGGAATAAAGTTGAAAAGGAGAAAGATAGGTGGCATTCGGAGCAACATAGAAGCTTGCTTGGAAGGACTCCATGTTTTTGGATATGGTATCTAGATCTCCACCCGTACGGTAGATACTTTTTAGGGTATCTATCTTTTGAAAAAATGCAGATTGTCCATTCGACACCGAGTAAACAGCAAGAAACAAACAAGACAAGAATCCTTTTTTCATAAAAGCAAACATAACAAAAAAAGGGGCTCGAGGCCCCTTAACAATTGGATATTTGTGCAATTACATTTTATTCACTCGTACTTGCAATCCTGATTTCAAGTTTGCAGCTTTATTCGAGTGAATGATGTTTCTTTTTGCTAATTTATCTAACATCGCAACAACCTTCGGTAACATTGCTTCCGCTTCTGTTCGAACTTTTGTCTCACGTAATTTACGTAGTGCGTTACGAGTTGTTTTGTGTTGGTATTTGTTCAATACACGTTTTGCGTCGTTTGAACGAATACGTTTGATAGCTGATTTATGGTTTGCCATAACTTAATTGTTTATTAAAAACGTTCTAAAATTCTTTAAATCCTTCGCAGCCCATAGGAGAATCGAACTCCTGTTTCCAGGATGAAAACCTGGCGTCCTAACCACTAGACGAATGGGCCAAAAACTTGGCAGCCCATAGGAGAATCGAACTCCTGTTTCCAGGATGAAAACCTGGCGTCCTAACCACTAGACGAATGGGCCGTAAACTAGATTATCCTAATTTTTGGGATTGCAAATATAGTCAGAAATTCTTGAAGCGCAAGGGCACAAACAGATTTTTTTAATAATTTTCTGTATCCTCGTGTTTCATTTTAAATCCAAGGCGTTTTGCCGTCTGTAATTTAAGACTTTCGCCCATCATTTGAATTTGTGCAACCGAGATCTCACTGAGGTATTCAAACGGTGGAATATATAGGTCGAACTCGAGTGCGTGTGCAAAAGAAAGCTGAACAATCAATCGAATCGCTTCGTCGCTGATCACCATGTTTTGTGGATCTCT
>Ga0208592_1000372_pt1 | contig 13168 bp, 12 predicted proteins | sample LakMenE18May10ns_FD_150712 | JGI IMG/M metagenome (GOLD analysis project Ga0208592, IMG submission 150712) | Freshwater microbial communities from Lake Mendota, WI - 18MAY2010 deep hole epilimnion ns (SPAdes) | ecosystem: Environmental > Aquatic > Freshwater > Lentic | place: Lake Mendota...
TGCAGGGTTAAACTACACCATTGTTCAACGCGATCAATGGAAGGAATATGGATACTATATCAGTCCGAGAATTCGCTTCACTGACTTTTTATTTTTAACGTACAATTGGAGTCAAGACTTTGAAATTCACAGTGAAGGTTTTGCTGTTCCGTTTGATGAACCAATGAATTTACCAGATGGCATCATTTTCGGAAATAGAGATCGGATAAACACGACCCAATCCATTTCCATGGATTACATTTTAACGAATCGAATGGGAATTACCTTCCGTTTGAGGCATTATCGTTCGGCTATTAATTATCATCATTTCGGCACTTTAAATGAACAAGGATTAATTGATATCCTTCCAACGTATCAAGGGATAAATAATATTGGTGAATCAGCTTACAACATCAATTACAATGCCTTCACGATTGATTGTCAGTACCGATGGGTTTTTCAACCAAATAGTGAATTCAACATTGTGTGGAAAAACTCCATTTTCAGCGCGGACAAAGATGTTCAATCCATGTACTGGTCCAATCTACAAAATACCTTGGCAAATGGACCAGTGAACAGCATTTCCTTCAAGTTAATTTATTGGCTTGATGCTGGTCAAGCATTCGGAAGATTAAAACTTTAATTACCATTTGGAATACTCCCCATCATTGGAGATATACCCATGTTGGTAGGTTTCAATCGAGGAATCATCCTCTTCGATGAAACTTGGATAAACCTGAAGCTTTTCGTAGAAAATCTTTCCTCCAGATGGAACAGCAATCATAAACTTTACATTTTGATCGCGGAATTTATCCGATGTTGGAAACGAATACATTGTCTCTAACAACATCCGATTACCTCGAAACTCATATGCACATTTAATGTTTCTCGCTTTTTTCAAAGCAGATTCATGTGTGCGTCCCTGTGCATCATTGATTTGTTTAACATGAAATAAGGAATCCCTTGATTGAGAATACACCAATTCAATTCCCTGTAAATAGATACGTCCATTCTTAATCGTTATTAATCCTTCATCTCCATTGCTTTTGATTTTGAATCCATCAATTAATTGGCCTTCTATCGATTTCTTTTCAATGTTTAACTCAAGGCCAGCAATACTGGCAATTTCTTTTTCGACTTCTCCGTAGATAGCCATAGAACGGCCGATTTGAACTCCCCCCAATGAAACGAGAACCACACCTACTACTAGAGTTACACCGAAAATTGCGGTCAAAACCTTTAAATAAGTTGCTTTAAATCGAGTAATTAGTCGAATGCCAAACAAATAACTTTGAGCAACGAGCGCAATAGAAATTAAGGCAAGACCCAGATAAAAATAGGATTCATGCGATGTAGACTCGAACATCAATCCACCGAAATCTTGAAAGGACATAAAACGTCCGTTTAATTGTGCCGGAATAATATCAGGATTCACAAAGAAAAATACAATAGCGAACACGAAAATACCCGTTCCAAAAAGCAAGGCCCAAACGCCTATTACCACAGAGATGATGCGAAGTATACCTGCAATAGAAGTTTGAATTCCCGAATTTGACTTTAATTCCTTTGCTCCTTTTTTGATTCGATTGGCCGCGTCTTCCAATTCCGATTTCATGTTTTCAATGTTCACATGCTGACCTTTCATGCGTAGTTTATCGCTACTTGTTCTGGCCATGGGTACTATTGCCCATAGAACAATGTAAAGCAAGAAGCCAATTCCAAACGTTAACAAAGTAAAAACATAAATGGCCCGAATGATCACTACATCAACGTTAAAATAAGCTGCCACTCCAGCACAAACACCTCCAAGCATGGCGCGATCACCATCTCTGAATAAGCGTTTTTCAATTGGTTCATCCGTTATCGCTGACGTTTCATTCGACCCAGTGGATTCATCTGTAAAATCCTCTGGTTTCCCTAGTTTTTCGATGATTTGTTCAATGAAAGAAAGTTCAACCACCTGTTTGAAAGGCGTCAATTGCTGTTGCAATAATTCAACCATTCGCAATTCGATGTCTTGAAGAATCTCATCACTTCCCTCTTCCTTTTGAAGTACCTGCTTTAACTGCTGTAAATACGTGTTCAAACGCTCAAAGGCTTGCTCCTCAAAAATAAATGGAATTCCTTGTAAATGAATGGAAACTGTTTTGTTCATAATCTTTGTATTATCAGGTTGTAATGTGACTCACTGCTGATTGCAGTTCTGTCCATGTGCGCTCTAATTCGCTTAAAAAAGCTTTTCCTTCCTTCGTAATGGCATAGTATTTTCTTGGTGGACCAGATTTTGATTCTTCCCAACGGTACTCTAATAGCCCCATGTTCTTTAAGCGAGTGAGCAAAGGATAAATCGTGCCTTCGACCACTTTTAATTGAGCTAGATCAAGCCGTTCTAATATTTCGGAAGGATACGCCTCTTTGTGGTCCAAAATGCTCAAAATGCAATATTCGAGTATTCCTTTTCGCATTTGTGACTGTGTATTTTCAACATTCATGTAGAAACATTTTATGCAAAGATATATGTTTTATCCTGTATTATGCATAACATAGTACGTAAACATAAAAAAAAGTGCGTGAATTATTTCAAACACTTAAAGTAATCGTAGGGCTCCAAGCAAGACAAACATCGGTAATGCGCCTTGCAAGCCGTACTTCCAAATTGACTCACCATTTTGGTTTCTCGGGAACCACATTTTGGACAAGGGACAATGGTAGGTGCTGCAAAAAGCACACTTTTATCCACTTCATGTTCTGGTGGCGCAATTCCAAATTCCCGAAGCTTGATTTTTCCCGATTCCGAAAGCCAATCAGTTGTCCAAGCAGGTGACAAAACGAGTTCAACACGAACGTTCGTTATTCCATTGTCTTTCAGTTTTGCCAGTACGTCATCTTCCATGGTTTTCATGGCGGGACATCCACTATAGGTTGGTGTGATGGTGATGACCCATTCATCGTTTCTGAAGGAAACATCCCTCAAAACCCCTAAATCTGACAATGATAATACAGGAATTTCAGGATCGAAAACTTCCTCTAACAACGTAAGAATGAATTCCTTACTTACCATTTCATGTTTGGGTATGCCCTTTGCATGTATTGCAAATCGGCTAATAAATAACCTAGATGCTCCGAGTGGACTCCCCTTCTGCCGCCTTCAAATTGCCAATTATTTGTCGGGATTTGTAAGGTTGCTTCTGCAAAAACAGCGTGGACAGTTGTGTTCCAAACTTCTTTGATTTCAACCATTGAAGGCACGATTCCCGATGTTACAAGGGATAAATCGGCACTCGTCTCGCTGAATAATTCATCGGTGTAACGCCATAAATTATCCAATGCTTTTTGTGCGCGGGTATGTGATTCTTCTGTCCCATCACCAAGACGAATAATCCATTCCGAGGTATGTTTCAGGTGATACCTTGTTTCTTTTAAAGACTTTTCTGCGATTGCAGAAAGTTGTGCATCCGATGAATGAACAAGCTTTTCAAACAAGGGTTGGCGAAAGGCGTCGAATAAAAATTGACGCATCATGGTGTCCGCAAAATCCCCATTTGGCTGTTCCACCAAAAGTGCATTTTGGTATTCATTTTCAAAGCGCAAAAATGCCAACGCATCGTGATCTTTTCCATTTCCATCGATTTCACCAGCATAATCCAACAAACTCATGGCTTGTCCAATTAAATCCAAGGAAATGTTGGTCATTGCTATGTCTTCTTCTAAAATTGGACCATGTCCGCACCATTCACCTAAACGCTGACCTAAAATCAGGCTGTCATCACCTAAGCGAAGCACATAATTGTAGAGTGATTCATTCTTCATCTTACATGTGTTTTACGCCATCAGGCACATCATAAAAAGTGGGATGTCTGTAAACTTTTGTGTCAGATGGCTCAAACAATGAATCAGCATCCGAAGGATCTGATGCATGCACATAATTTGACTCAACGACCCATATGCTGATCCCTTCGGATCTTCTTGTATAAACGTCTCTTGCATTTTCCAACGCCAGGGTTGCATCCGGTGCTCTTAAGCTTCCGACATGTTTATGATTTAATCCTTGTTTGCTGCGGATAAATACCTCCCAAAGAGGCCATTCTCTGTTTGACATAGTTTCTAAAAATATAATTGTTAAGCTGTTTTTTTCATGGCACGTTTTTCAGCATAAGCCATTGCTGCTTCACGCACCCACATTCCGTTTTCTTTGGCTTTTTTTCTAGCATCGATGCGTTCTTTGTTGCATGGACCATTGCCATTCACAACTTGCCAAAATTCATCCCAATTAATTGGACTAAAATCATAATGTCCGCGTTCCTCATTCCATTTCAAATTCGGATCCGGAATGGTTAGCCCAAGAATTTCGGCTTGTGGGACCGTTGCATCAACAAAACTTTGACGCAATTCATCGTTTGAAAATCGCTTGATTTTCCATTTCATGGATTGAGCTGAATGAGGTGAATCAGCGTCACTTGGTCCAAACATCATTAAAGCGGGCCACCAAAATCGATTCATGGCATCTTGCGCCATTGCTTTTTGTGCTGGCGTACCATTGCAAAGCGTAACTAAGCTTTCGTATCCCTGACGTTGATGAAAAGATTCTTCCTTGCAAATTTTAACCATGCCACGCGCATAGGGTCCATATGAACAACGGCACAATGCAACTTGGTTCATGATCGCAGCACCATCTACCAACCAACCAATGGTTCCAATGTCCGCCCATGTCACCGCTGGATAATTAAAAATAGAAGAGTATTTTGCCTTGCCAGAATGTAAATCATCCATGGTAGCTTCGCGGTCTGCACCCAATGTTTCCACTGAGCTATATAAGTAAAGTCCATGTCCGGCTTCATCTTGTACTTTCGCAAGCAGAACTGCCTTTCTACGCAGGTTAGGAGCTCTAGTAATCCAATTTCCCTCAGGCAACATTCCGACTATTTCCGAATGTGCATGTTGAGAAATCTGACGAATTAATGTTTTACGGTATTCATCCGGCATCCAATCGTTTGGTTCGATTTTAATTTCCTTGTCAACTTTTTCTTGGAAGCGCTTTTCTAATTCTTGTAAATCCAATGTTTTCATGTTTATCCGGCTTTTCACAAATATACAAAATATCAATATTTTAATGAAACAAATAACATCAAACAATGTTTCTAAAACTCAGACAATTTACACAGGATTGTGTAAATTTGAATTCAATTTAAATTTCAACTTGAATGACGCCAAAATTTCATTCTCTTCAGATCAAAAACATACGCAAAGAGACGAGTACTTGTGTTTCAATTAGTTTTGAAATACCCCATGAATTAAAAGAAGATTTTCGCTTTCAATCCGGACAATATTTAACCCTTCGGAGTACGATTAACAAGGAAGACGTTCGTCGTTCTTATTCATTGTGTTCCGCCCCTTCTGACAATGAGTGGCGCGTGGCCATCAAGCAAGTTGAGAAGGGTATTTTTTCCACTTATGCGGTCAATGAATTACAGGAAGGACAGTTCTTGGACGTCATGAATCCCATGGGAAATTTCAAATTAGTCACCGATGTTAAACACGCAAAATCCTATGTTTTGTTTGCAGCGGGAAGCGGAGTGACACCTATTTTTTCCATTTTGAAATCCATTCTTCGGGAAGAACCGAATAGCCATGTTACCATGTTCTATGGGAATCAAGGGTTTGCTGAAGTTATTTTTCGAGAAGAATTAGAGAACCTAAAAAATGAATACTTGAATCGCCTCTGCTTGATTCATTTATTTTCCCGAGAAAATTTAGGTAATGCCATTCAAAAAGGACGCATAGACGAACAAAAATGCTTGGACTTACACAAGGCTTTCCTTTCAAACGAACGCATTGATGACGTGTTTATTTGCGGTCCGGAACAGATGATTTTGGATGTAAAAGCAGCCATGTTGGCAAAGGGTGTTTCAGAGAAAAGCATACACTTCGAGCTTTTTCATTCCGGCCTTAAAAAAACAACTCAAACAGCACCATCGAAAGAATCGGATATCAGTACGAAAGTGACTGTTATTTTGGACGATGATTCCATAGAATTCCCTTTAGATTCAAACGGAATGACCATTTTGGATGCCGCATATAAAGCAGGGTCTGACGTTCCTTACGCTTGCAAAGGAGGCGTGTGTTGCACGTGTAAAGCGAAGGTGTTGAAAGGCACTGTTCGGATGGATTTGAATTACGCATTAACACCAGAGGAAGTAGAAGCTGGATATATTTTAACTTGTCAAGCACATCCTACAAGTGAGGAGGTTCTTGTATCATTTGACGACTAGACATATGGGATTATTCGATCGATTTAAAAAAACAGATAAGCAAGAAGGAGATTCCGTTAGTAGGGGATTCCATGCCGTTGAACTCGCAAAATTAACGCATTTAAATGCCGATTCTGTTGAAGTTTCCTTCTCTATTCCTTCAGAATTAAAGAACGAATTCCAGTACATACCTGGTCAATACATTAATTTGGAAGTCCTAATCAATGGAAAAAAAGAGCGTCGTTCCTACTCCATTTGCAGTGGGCCAGATGAATTGCTTTCGGTGGCAGTGAAAAGGGTTGACAAAGGAGTGGTATCGAATTTTTTAAACGATCAAAACCAAGCCGATTTTCCGATTTGGATCTCTAAACCTGAAGGGAATTTTAAATTGAACCCTTCTTCCAAAAAAATTGTTTGTTTGGCTGCTGGAAGCGGGATAACTCCCATTCTTTCTATGGTAAAACACTTGAACTCAGCTACCACGATGCATTTGTTTTATGGAAGCCAATCAAAACAAAACATTTTATTTGAAAATGAATTGGCGCAAATTCCTTCCGTACATTGCACCCATTACTTAAGTAAGGAAAAACGTGAAGGATATGAATCGGGGAGATTAACCAAAGATAAATTCACTGAAAAAATAAAAGAAAACCTTTCCCTACTTCAAGCGGATGCTTTTTTCATTTGCGGACCAAGCGGTTTAGTGGAAGACATGCAAGAATGCCTTCATTTTTTTGGTGTTTCAAAAGAGAAAATTCACGTAGAATTGTTTACTGCTGTTGAAAGTAAAGCAAAAGTTGAATCGCTAGAATTTAAAGGAGAAAGTCGTGTCAAAGTAATGATTGATGGCGAAGCTGCTTCCTTTGTGATGAAAGGTGATCAGCACAGCGTATTAGAACTCGCTGAGAAAAATGGACTCGACGCTCCCTACTCTTGTCGTGGAGGTGTTTGTTGTTCTTGCCGTGCGAAAGTCCTTAAAGGAAGTGTGAAAATGCGTTCCAATTTCTCTTTAACGGACGAGGAAGTGAAAAACGGATACATTCTAACGTGTCAATCCTTTCCTACTAGTGAGGAGTTAATCGTCAGTTTCGATGAATAAGCACATTGTTGTCATTGGTGCAAGTCGAGGGATTGGTGCAGCACTCGTAAAACGTTACGCTAAAAATCCAACGCATCAAGTGTACGCATTTGCGCGAAACATCGATGCAATGAATGAACAATTCACGGAAGAAAACATCCATTGTTTTGCCTTGGATTTAAGAAACAATGTTCAAAAGCAAATAGGTGAACTCATGGATCAATTACCTATGATCGATGTTTTAATTGAAAATGCCGGTTATTTAGTAAACAAACCTTTCTCTGAAATTAATCACGATGACTTTAGCACTTCCTACCAAGTAAATGTCATAGGAGTAATGGAAAGCATACAGTCCTTGCTCCCAAAATTAAATCCTGCTGGTTCGCACATTGTCAACATTAGTTCCATGGGAGGATTTCAAGGAAGCATGAAATTTGCAGGACTAGCGGCGTATTCTACTTCAAAAGCGGCATTATGTTCTTTTACAGAATTGTTCGCTGAAGAATTCAAGGTTTCAGGAATCGCTATGAATTGCCTTTGTTTGGGAGCGGTTCAAACAGAAATGTTGGAAGAGGCTTTTCCCGGTTACAAAGCCCCACTGACACCAGATCAAATGGCCACTTTTATTGAAGAATTTTCGTTGAGTGCGCATCAATACATGAATGGAAAAATTATTCCCGTTTCATTGACAAATCCATAATCGTTTCCGACAAGCAAATTTCGTATCTTCGTCATGACTAGCTTGCTATGAAATATGGTCTTTTCTTCTTTTTGCTTCTGAATGGCTCATTTTTAATGGGTCAAGATGTGCATTGGACTCAATTCAACGACAATCCATTGTTTCAAAATCCAGGTAACTCAGGCTTGTTTAAAGAAGACCTGCGGTTTGTGGCAAATTACCGAAATCAATGGCAGAGTGTCACCGTGCCTTTTAGTACTAGTTCCTTCTCAATTGACACAAAACACAAGGGTTGGGGCCTTGGTTTTTTAGCTTTTCACGACCAGGTTGGAGATGGAAAACTAAGAACCTTGGAAGGACAACTAAACGTCAGCAAACCATTTTCAATTCCTTCATTTTCTGGACACCTTTTTAGCCCAGGAATCAATCTTGGATTCAATTACCGCCAAGTAAACTGGGGACTTTTATACTTTGACAATCAATACAATGGATACGTCTTTAATCCAAGCGCTCCTAGCAATGAAACGTTTCAAAGTGATTCAAAAATGAACCTTTCACTCGGATTAGGAATGGTGGATAATTGGACCATAAATGAACAATGGCAACTTGAGACAGGACTATCAAGTTTCAATGTCAATCGTCCCAATCAGGGCTTTTACAATGAAATCGTTCGAAGAGATCTTCGCTGGAACTTCTTTACAAAGGCCCGATATGCACTCAACACAGATTGGGTTTTAATGCCAAGTGTTCAATATTCGAGACAAGGAACATACCAAGAACTCATCATTGGAGGATTGGCTCGCTATGCCTTTTCCAAACGTGAGCGCATTCAATTATACAGCGGATTATGGTGGAGAAACAAAGACGCTTTGGCCTTAAATGTTGCATTTGAAAAAGGTCCAATGTACCTTGGATTGAGTTACGACATAAATTACTCCAAATTAGTTCCAGCAAGTAATGCACGAGGTGGATTTGAATTGTCATTTAAATATGTGATCAGTCGATTTAAACCTAAGCAAATCATCCACCGCGTATGTCCAGATTTTATTTAATTTGCTTTGTTGTTTTACCATTCTTTAGTTTTGAGCAAATCAAATTAAAGGATGCACTCGCATTTGGAGACAAGCAATATCAAAAAGGAGATTATTACTACGCATTGGATTATTACCTCCAAGCCTTAACATTGGATCCTGAAAACATTCAATTGATATGGAAAATTGCCGAAACAAATAGAGCTTATAAAGATTATGTTCAAGCCGAGAAATATTATTCCATTGTTTATGCCAAAGATGAGGAAGGGGAGCTTTTTCCTGAAGCCCTACTCTATTATGCCTTAATGCAGAAACAGAACGGCAAATACAAAGAAGCGCTTGATCATTTTAAAACAGCAAAAAAAAATCAATCAGAAGACAAAACAAGTTACCTCTATAAAAAATCTGCACAAGAAGTAGAATCAACAAATTGGGCATTAAAACAAATGAAAATAGGTCCTGATCTCAGCATTCAATTGGCACCACTAGGCGAAAACATCAATTCATTTGATGCAGAATTTGGACATGTGGTTTTAAATGGAAACCTATACTTTTCTTCCTTAAAAGCTGACTCAATCAATGAAGATTTACAGGAAGTCTATGCTCCAAGTTACCACACATCCCTTTATGAAGCTTCGCTTACCGATCCAAGCAAAACCGCCCTGAAATTAGAAGAATTAGTGCCTAAAGGACGTAGTATAGGTAATGGGAGTTTTTCGCCTGATTTTCATTATTACTATAGTGTTTGTCAAGACCAAGATTTTAATTACATCTGTTCCATCGTTTTTAGTAAGCGCACAGCCGAAGGAAAATGGATGCCTTTAGATTCACTTAACACCCTTGTTAATGAAGTGGGAGCGAACACCACTATGCCTCATTTTTCTAGACTTGGAAACGAACCTGTATTGTTTTTCTCATCGAATCGCAAGGGGACGAAAGGGAATATGGATGTATGGTATGCGCGTTTAGACCAGAAGGGAAATCCTATTTCCATTGAAAATGTTGGAGGGATTAATTCCATTGAAAACGATATTTGTCCCTGGTTTGACACCATTGAAAACCGCTTGTATTTTTCATCAAGTTGGTATCAGGGCTTTGGAGGTCAGGATGTTTTTTATTCAGAGTACCGCGGTGGGAAGTTTGGCGGGCCGATTAATGTCGGGTTGCCCATCAACAGTCCAGCCGCAGATCAATATTATTTTCAAAACGGCGATTCTACATTTGTATCGTCCAATAGACTTGGCAGCTTGTATTCTAAGAATCCGACATGTTGCAGTGACATTTACCTTGCTGAAGTTCCAAGAAAAAAACACGTCCCGAATCAACCAGAGGAGAATGCATCAATGGAACTTATTAAACTACCCATTCGCTTGTATTTTGAAAATGATCAGCCAGACGCAAATACTACCTCTGATTTTACCAATTTAAGTTACACCGATTCCTATAAGAAATACGAAGATCAATTTGATTCGTATAAACGAAACGTAGCGCTTCAGCGAGATTCCCTTCAAGCCATTAAATCAACAGAAGAATTAGACCTGTTTTTTGAAGTGGAAGTAAAAAAAGGAAAGGAAGATTTGGAGCGATTTACCAATCAAGTATGGATGGAATTGCAAAAAGGAAACAAGGTTCAATTGATGGTACAAGGATTTGCGAGCCCTTTAGCAAAAACGGATTACAATGTTCATTTAACCAAACGACGAATTCAATCCTTGAAAAATTATTTTGAGGAAATTCAACAAGGCAAGTTTGGATCCTACTTACTAGGCGACCATCCTCAATTAGAATTTATTGAGGTGCCAATGGGCGAATTGAAAGCCAACAAAGAAACCAGTGATGATTTTTATGATCAAAAGAACTCTGTTTACTCCAAAGCAGCTTCACAGGAACGAAGAATAGAAATCATTGAGTTACGGAGCATTGCAAGTACGTTTGTCGTAGATCTAATCGTAATTGACTATACATTGAACATGCTGCCTGAAAAAACTACGTTAAGCATTCAAAATACTACAGATAAAATGATTGAGCTTAAATTAAGTTGCCGGACAAAAAACAACATAAAAGTACCGTCCTACCTTCAAATTCCGGCCAAGCAAGTCGTAAATTTACCCATCGACATCATTCAAAAAGAAGTGCCTTTTTCGGAACTCATAAGCATAGAAAACATCGAAACAAAGGACTCGAAATCAATTAGTTTGAACGTTAAAAAATAAAGTGATTCCCACCTAAATACATGTGCTCACACTCAACTTGTTTTGAAAACATTTGCCTTTTGAAATCATTTACTACTAATATTTTATGATGCAATCAAGCATTCTTTCGTAACTTTCGGGCGAATTCAACGCAAATGAGCAACATTTTAGCAAGGGAACCTGGTACTTTAAAAAATCGATTGTATTTCATCGACATTGTTCGGTCAATTGCTATTCTATTAATGCTTGAAGGCCATTTCGTTGACGACACCCTCTCCTTGGATTTGCGAGATGAATCAAACGCCATTTATTTTTATTGGAAATTTATCAGAGGCTTTACTTCTCCGATCTTTTTAACGGTCACAGGAATCGTTTTTACCTATTTACTATTGGGGAATGAGCAAACGAGTTTTTGGAACAATCCACGTGTTAGAAAAGGGTTTAAACGCGCCGTAGAATTATTGTTTTGGGGTTATCTTTTACAATACTATGCTTTTCATGTGCTTCAATGCATCGGCATCGGTATTTTAACGATTATAGGCCTATATGGGATTGCGCGTCTTGTTAAGGTTGTACCACTCTGGATTTTTTATTGCCTTGCTGGAATTGCCTTTTTTAGTAGTTATTTGTTTTTTGGCTTATTACCCAAGGGACAATATTGGCCAGAGAATGCTCCTTCACTGATTCAAAACATTTTTCTTGGGGAAAATTCCATATTTCCCATAACTCCTAATTTGGGTTATACCATGTTTGGGGCGATGATTGGTGTTATTTTGTTTCATGTCAAAGAGAAAGTAAAAACCCCGCCATTCATGTTGAGTGGTTTTTTCATCGGATTCATTTTCTTTCTTTGGAGTAAAAAAATACTGATCGTCCTTGGGAAACTTTACCTATTTCAAGGATGTAAGATCTATCGCATGGATTGGCTATTTGAAAAACTCGGAATGGTTTTCATGATCCTTTCACTATTGTTGACATTGGAAAAATATGTGTTCCGCATTAAAAAAACCAATCTGTTTTTAAGGGTTGGGCAAAATACATTAAGCATCTATATCGTCCACATGGTGATTCTTTATGGAAGTTTAACAGGACTTGGATTGACACATTTTTTTCACGAAAGTCTATCCATTTATCAAATCATTCCTTTCACACTATTGTTTATAGCCTTGTTTGTGATTTTTGTCTACTTCATTGACAAAATTAGGGCGCGTCTAAGTTTTATCTTAGTTCCCTTGAAGAAATTTACAAACCGTATTTTTTCGATTGATTAATTAAAATACCGCTTTTTTCTTTAGGACCCTTTGACCACAACTATCTTGAATGGTAATGGTGATAATGTAAGTTCCAGTTTTTGAATAAATATGCTGTGTTTGAAAGGAATTAGCCGTTTTTCCATCACCAAAATTCCATGAAATGCTTTTAGCCTTGGGGAAATTTGCCGAACATTCCACCTTTAATTTTCCATCTTTACTACTCGTCTTAACATTCACCACATTTCGGTTGAGCAAATAACGCGTCATGTTTTGATCCACCAGATTAAAAGCGGTATTTTGAATGTACTTCGCTTGGTCATGATTTAATCCATCTGTAAAGGAAGAATTAGGGTTTTGTTTAAAAATGGCGGCATAGAAGCTGCAAGCAGCCAAATACGAGCCGTATTTTGACGGATGTTGCAGGTCTTCTTGGTATAAATTGATGTTTGGATTATTTTCCTTAACCGTTTCCCATACTTTACCAACTGGTACAATTGGAAAATCAAATAATGTAGAGAGGTACAAATATCCTTGATGAATGTGATCATTCATCACTTGATAGTTGATGTTTAACGAATCATCTGGATATCCATTTACATATCCCCAGGTTTCGTAAAGTAAAATATGGGCACATGGATTTTGCTGGTAAATTGAATCAGTGATGCGTTTAACAAAGGGAACAACAGTTGAGTCGATCGTTTTGCTATC
>Ga0208592_1000376_pt1 | contig 13023 bp, 14 predicted proteins | sample LakMenE18May10ns_FD_150712 | JGI IMG/M metagenome (GOLD analysis project Ga0208592, IMG submission 150712) | Freshwater microbial communities from Lake Mendota, WI - 18MAY2010 deep hole epilimnion ns (SPAdes) | ecosystem: Environmental > Aquatic > Freshwater > Lentic | place: Lake Mendota...
CCGTTCTAATGGCTGTTTTTAATACTGATTTCGCTTACATCAAAAGAGCCATTGATTCCGTTTTAAATCAGGATTTTCAAGATTTCGAGTTGCTGATTATCGATGATGGAAGCACCCAAAATAACCGTGAGGCTTTGATGCAATACGTGGAGCAACACGAGGACAAAATAATCTACATCCGTCATAGCAATCGAGGTCAATCAGCATCCATAAACCGTGGTGTACTTTACAGCATGGGCGACTACATTACCATCTTGGACAGTGACGATCAATACAAAACAAACCATTTAACGGAGTGCTTGAAAGAAATTGAAAACGTGGATTTGATTTGCTCTACCACCGAAACAATCGTTGACAGCATGGACGATTACTACGTACCCGATAAAAACGACCAAACCAAACTCATTCATTTAGACGAAGTCATCTTATTCGGAACCTTGTTCGGTGCAAAAAAAGTATTTACAAGCATCGATTTCAAGAATGGATTCGCTGCGGATGCCGATTTTTATGAAAAGGCTGGAGATCAATTTCGCGTGAAAAAAGTCGACTTGAGAACCTACATTTATCATCGAAACATGCCCAATAGCATTTGCTCTACGATCAAAAAAGCGAACCTTGTCAATTGTTGATTGATGTCCTTTTCAGATACCCCAAATTTTCCATCGAACGGCAACCTCATCATGGCCTGTCACATTACCGGCGTCTATGATGTGAACCGGAATGAAACCCTACAACATGACTCGTATGAATTGGTCCGTGCTTGGGCGGAATCCATTGCGGACAAAAAGCTACACGGAATCATCTTTCACAACAATTTCAGCGTGGAAACCTGTCGGAAATATGAAAATGACTATATTTCTTTTATCCGCGTCGATTACAATCCAGCATTCAATCCAAACGTGTTTCGGTATTTCGTTTACCGTGATTTTCTACAGCAACACCTGCATGATGCTAAAAATATTTTCGTGACAGACATCTCCGATGTTACCCTCATTAAAAATCCATTTACCGAAGCATTTTTTACGGAGAATCCGCAGTCCATCTTTTCCGGTGACGAACCCAAAATTCTCGATAACGAATGGATGAACGACCATTCCACGCACCTGCGCAACAACCTTCCGGACTTTGCCGCTTATGAAAAGTCTTTCGGAGGGGAAACCCTGCTAAATTGCGGAATCATTGGTGCCAATGCTCCCCTATTCTTTGAATTCATTCAACAGTTATGCGATGTACATGAACGAGGAAACCGCGAGAATAAAACGGCTTTTACTGGTGACATGGGCGCTTTTAATTACGTCATTCGAACGCGATTTAACGAAAACATTAAGCACGGTGCTCCGGTGAATACAGTCTTTAAAGGCTACGAAAACGAACGCCAAGATTGTTGGTTTCGTCATAAATAGCATTTCACAACATCCGGATATCCATAAAAAAACAACAATCTCTTTTCTCTTTCTAAAAATAAAAACGAAACGTCTGCGTTGGCTAATTGGACCAATTCGATTCCAAAGGATTCATGAAAATAGCGGTTCATTCATTTTATACGTAATTATTTTTTATTTTTACACGTAAACTTATGCTAATGAACACAAAACTCACCTTAAATCTGAATGCCGAGATTATTCACGAGGCAAAAACATATGCCAAGAGTCATCAAGTTAGTTTGTCTAAATTGATTGAAAACTATTTGAATTCATTGATCTCTGAAAAAAGAAACGACGAGGATCAAATCTCTGATTTTGTCAAAAGCATGTCCACCAAAACGAAGCTCCCGGCAAATTTTGATGCTCAAAAGGAACGTTTAACGCACCTAGAAAAGAAATACAAATGAGTAGATTGTTTTTGGATACCAACGTCATACTGGATTTATTGGCGCATCGAGATCCTCACTTAGATGCCATTGCACGATTGGCAACTTTAGCCGATCAAAAGAAACTGGTCTTGGTATCCTCCCCATTGTCGTTTACTACCGTTGATTTTATCCTGAATAAATATGAGTCTGAGGAATCCGTTCGCACGAAACTACGAAAGTTTAAAATCATTTGTGAAGTCTGTGAGGTCAATGAAGAAACCGTGGAAAAAGGATTGAATTCTACCTTCAAAGATTTTGAGGATTCCGTTCAATATTACAGTGCTTTACAAGCGAATTGTTCCGTGATCATCACACGAAACGGAAAGGACTTCAAACATTCCAGTATTCCCGTCATGACAGCGGAAGAATACTTAAAAAGATAGTCATCGTTTTTCTACTAAACGTTCCCTTCAGATATTTAAAAAATTCCTTTGCGGTGAAAATTTACCTTCATCAAGCGTTACATTGTTTCTCGAAATTCCCGAATCCTACTTCCCGAATCCAAATGGAAGCAAATCTTTCACGGAATGAAGAATCATGGTTCGCTTGTCCTGATTCACTATGATTACCCTGATTTTATTATCTTGTCGGTTTTCTGTTTCCAACATGACTTGACGGCAAGAACCGCATGGTGATAATAAAAATTCACTCGGCATCAAGTCTCCTTTAGCAACAATGCAAATGGATTCAATCGATTCATTCGGATAATTCGCGCCAGCATAAAAAAGCACCACACGCTCGGCACAAAGTCCAGACGGATAAGCAATATTTTCTTGATTGTTCCCTTTCAACGTATGTCCATTCAGTAATCGAACAGCAGCACCCACTTTGAATTCGCTGTAAGGAGCATACGCTAAATCCATGGCTTGGTAAGCCAAGTCAACCAATTGCAGGTCGGATTCTGCCAGGTTTTCCCAAGTAGAATAAAGCTCGTAATCAAAGTGAAAGGAATTTTGCATAGACCCTTGAACGAGCGTTTTTGAACGATGTTACAATTATTCATGGATTCGCATGTTTTTTTCAAAGATCTCCACCACATTTTTCTTATCTTCGTAATCTTAAAAAATTGAAATGCAATCTTTAGAAGAAAAAGCAAGCTACGGTGTTGGAATGAGCATTGGTGAAAGTTTGAAGAATCAACAGTTAGAACAAATCAATGTTGACTTGATGATGAAAGCCATTCAAGCGGTTTTCAATGATGAAGCGACTGCGTTAACACCCGATGAAGCAAATATTTTCATTCAACAATATTTAGACGAGAAAAAAAATGCGGCATTTAGCGAAAATAAAACGCAAGGTGAAGCATTTTTAGCTGAAAACGCTAAAAAAGAAGGGGTTCATCAAACCTTTTCTGGGTTGCAATACGAAATTTTAACTGCGGGTGATGGAGCACAACCAGGAGCAACAGACAATGTAACTGTTCATTACCACGGGACCTTAATCGACGGGACAGTATTTGATAGTTCAGTTTTGCGCGGCACTCCTGCAACATTTGGTGTACACCAAGTAATACCAGGATGGACAGAAGCCTTACAATTAATGTCCGTTGGCGCGAAGTTTCGCTTGTACATACCCCAAGAATTATCCTATGGAGCAAATCCACATCCAGGTGGACCCATCCAACCTTTTAGTGCCCTAATCTTTGAAGTTGAACTATTAAACATTAACTAATGATCCGTTATTCCCTATTTATTGCCCTTTTCTTAATGCTACAAGCATGTGGTGGAGAAGAAAAAGTTGAATTAAAAACAGCTAAACAAAAGTATTCTTATGTACTTGGTGTTGAAATTGCTAAACCCTTCATTACTGAAGCGCCATTTAATAAAATGGATAAAGAAAAATTAATTGAAGGATTTCAGCAGAAAGTAAAGGACAGTGATTTTGAAGGGCTTTCAAAAACTGTTACCAAATGCATTGGTCAAACCGGAAAAGAATTCAATGAGAAATACAATGTAGAAAGTTCTTTAGCCGTTGGAAAAATCAACCGACTACGTTTTGAAGGTTACTTTAATGACTTAGATGCCATGAGCCTTATTGACATTGAAATGGTTCAAAGAGGATTTTCAGATGGCTTAAAGAAACAAGATATAGAGGTGCTGAAAAACGAAGACCGCAAAAAAATCATGGCTTCATTTGAAGTGGAGATGAATAAAAAATATGCTAAAATAACAGAGCAATTCAAATCTACTGGAGAACAATTTTTGGCAATGAATAAAACGAAGAAAGGCATCATCACAACGGCGAGTGGCTTGCAGTATGAAGTAATCAAAACGGGTAAAGGTGAAAAACCGACCGCTGAATCTACGGTGAAAGTTCATTACCAAGGAACTGTTCCTGAAGGTGGTATCTTTGACGGTTCCATTGGAAGAGAACCGGTGACATTTGTACTTAATCAAGTGATTCCAGGATGGACAGAAGGAATTCAGCTAATGAATCCAGGATCAAAATTTAAGTTTTACATCCCTCAGGAATTGGCTTATGGTGGCAATCCTCCACCAAATACCATCATTAAACCTTACTCTCCACTTATTTTTGAAGTTGAATTGATCAGCATTGAAAAAGCTGCAGCTCCAGAAATGGGAATAAATCCTCAAGGAATTCGTTAATATCCTTTATTTTTGATTCAAACTCTTTTCGCATGATGAAACGCTTGTTTTCGATTTTTTTGCTCGCTTCACTTTTTCTTCAAAGTTGTTCTGAGGATGTCCAACTTACAGGTGACTTCAAAGAAACAGCAGTTGTTTATGGATTATTGAATCATGCTGATTCCTTGCATTACATTAAAATCACGCGTGCGTTTATTGGACCAGGGAATGCCTTAGATATCGCTCAAATACCAGATTCAAGTTACTTTGATCAAGTAGATGCAACGGTTAGTGAAGTAGTAAATGGATCTGTAACTAGAACATGGCAATTAGTTGATACCATGATTCAGGACAAAGACACGAATGGTTATTTTTATGGTCCAGAACAAAAAGTATTTTACTTTAAAACCCTAGCAACCGGAACAAATGAAGCCATTCAAACTTCTTCAAACCCATTGATGTCTTCGCTAAAACCAACAGCTACTTACCGTTTTAAAGCCATCATCAATAATGGAGAATTTGAAGTGAATGGCGAAACGGAATTGGTGCACGGCATCACAAGCAATGCCGTTTCTCAAAATTACACGTTCAAATTTGCTAGCAATCCTGGCGAATACATCTCTTCAGGGTTGGCTGTTTCAAATACAGGAAATGCCTATGTTGTGCATGGACAATTAGACATCGCGATCAATGAATTCATCGCAGGTGTTCCGATCACGAAATTAGTCAATTGGCCGATTGGTGAATCAGATGTATTACCGAATTCTTCGCAAACATTTTCCATGAACGGAAGAACTTTTTATGAGATGATCAAACAAAAAGTTACTTCTAATAACTTGATAGAAAAACGGACCCTTAAAGGCATTTACATCACCATCACTGGCGGTGCTGAAGAACTTTACAACTACATGACGGTGAATAAACCAAGTTCCAGCTTGGCGCAAAGCAAACCAAGTTACACCAATCTTTCTGTCACGAATAACAAACGAGTTGTCGGTATTTTTTCTTCCCGACAAACTTTGAAAATTTACAAACCGTTCTACACCTCCCCTCAACAAGCATATATCCGTGCAATCGACAAGAAAAGTACACGGGAATTGTGTCAAGGTCCGATCACGGGAACTTACCTGTTTTGCTCGAACCACCCTGGAGACAATGTTGTCGGACAAGAAGAATCCTACGCTTGTCAATAATTTTTTAGGGTAAACTTATTGGAGTTCGTATCTTTACACTTGTGAGTGAAAGAGTAACCTATTTTGCGGATGTCCTTCTACCTGTTCCCATACATCAGGTTTTCACTTACCGCATTCCATTTGATTTAAACGACCACGTTAAAGCAGGTCTTCGCGTCATTGTTCCGTTTGGAAAAAACAAATTACTAACGGGAATCGTTACGCGCATTCACGAAGAAATCCCGGCTGTTTATCAGGCGAAATACATCCTTCATTTATTGGATGATCAAGCAATCATTACACCAAAACAACTGCAATTTTGGGAATGGATTTCCTCATATTACATGGCCCCGATTGGAGACGTCATGAATGCTGCCCTCCCTGCTAATTTCAAACTAGCGAGTGAAACGAAAATTCGTTTGCATCCTGAATTTGATACGTCCATCGATTTGCTTCAAGACCGTGAAAAATCACTTGTTGAAGCCTTGGAAATGAAGGAGCAACTTAGCTTAAAAGAACTTTCAGACATCCTTGGAATCAAGACGATCCAACCATTGATCAAATCCTTGATTGAGCGCCGGATTGTATCTTCGAGTGAAGAAATCAATGACCGATACGTTCCTAAAACCGTATTGTGTATCTCCATCAATGAACCCTATTTAACAGAAACAGTTCTACATGAATTTATTCAAGAATTAGAAGCTGGGTCGCGCGCTCAAAAACAAGTGGATGCCGTTCTTCAATTTATAAGAGTGGCGATGGATCAAGGTGGCATGCACCTTCCGATACCTAAAAAAATCCTTTTAGACAACCAAGTCAGCGCTTCCGCGATTAGCACACTTGAAAAAAGAGGATTCTTTGTTTTAGAACGGTTTCAAATCGATCGCTTAACCGGTGATCGTCACGAATTGAATGGCTTCAAACCACTAACCGATGCACAACAAATCGCATTAACCGAGATAGAAACTAGTTTTGAAGATAAGCATGTAACATTGCTTCACGGGGTAACAGGTTCTGGTAAAACAGAAATTTATGTTCAATTGATTCAATCTTATTTAGACCTTGGGAAGCAGGTGCTCTTTTTATTGCCAGAAATTGCCCTTACTACACAACTTATCCAACGACTTTCAGCCTATTTTGGCGAACAAGTAGGTGTTTATCATTCCAAATTCAATCAAAATGAACGGGTAGAAATCTGGAATCACGTGCTGCACAATGACCCAAATAAATACCGAATCATTTTAGGAGCAAGAAGTTCCGTTTTTCTCCCTTTTCAAGACTTAGGTTTCATCATTGTTGACGAGGAACATGAAAGTTCGTTCAAACAATATGATCCATCGCCTCGCTATCACGCCAGAGATGCAGCCATCGTTTTAGGGTCCCTACATGAAGCTAAGGTACTTTTAGGTACGGCCACGCCATCCTTGGAGACCTATTACAATGCCAAGCAAGGAAAGTTTGGATTGGTCGAATTAAATGAACGCTATAAAGGACTCAAACTTCCAGAAATTTGGTGTGCCGATTTAAAACGTGAACGAAAATTAAAGAACATGCAATCGCATTTCACTCCAATGATTTTGGACGAAATGCAGTTAGCCTTGAATCAAGGTGAACAAGTCATGTTGTTTCAAAACAGACGTGGATACACTCCATTATGGTCATGTGAGGTATGTAATTGGACACCAAAGTGTACGAATTGCGATGTGTCCCTAACCTACCACAAGCACAGTAATTTACTCAAATGTCATTACTGCAGCTATACAACAGCTCCAGTTGGAAGTTGTCCGGCATGTGGAAGTAATCGACTACAGATGTTAGGATTTGGAACGGAAAAAATCGAAGATGAATTATCCATCATGTTTCCACATAAAGTGGTAAAACGCTTGGATTTAGATACAACTCGATCAAAACATGCCTATGAAGAAATCATCGAGGAATTTGAACAACGACGCATTGATATCCTGATTGGGACGCAAATGATTACAAAAGGACTTGATTTCGATCATGTTTCCATGGTGGGAATCCTTGACGCGGACATGCTTTTAAATAGACCAGACTTTCGAGCGTATGAACGTTCCTATCAATTGATGTCTCAAGTAGCAGGAAGAGCAGGAAGAAAAGACAAACGAGGAAAGGTCATCATCCAAACTGGGAATCCAGATCATTGGGTCATCCAATTGGTCCAAGAGCATGATTACAAAGGATTCTACGAACAAGAAATCATCGAAAGGAAAAATTTCTTTTATCCTCCATTTTACAAGATGATTCAATTGACATTAAAGCACGCGAATGAACAGGTGGTTCATGCAGCATCCATCGAACTAGCCGACCAATTGAAAGCAGTATTCAAAGAACGTGTTTTGGGTCCAGAATTCCCGATCATCAAACGCATTCAAAATTACTTTTTGAAAGAAATCAAGTTAAAAATAGAGCGCAGTGCTCCTGAAAGAAAAGTAAAAGAAAAAATTCGAGAAATCATCGATCAATTTTATGCTAAACCACAGAATAAATCGGTCAAAATTGTCATTGATGTTGATCCGATGTAATTCAAGGACATAAAAAAAGGAGTCCTTACGAACTCCTTTAAATGTGATTCAAAGCCGGCCAACAAGTGGTTTACTGGTGGTAGGTGGTTATTGACCCGCCTTGAATTATCCTAAATAACTTTTTAGTACCCTATTTTTCGTTGTGTGTTTCAATCGACGAATGGCTTTTTCCTTAATTTGACGTACACGTTCACGTGTGAGGTCAAATTTATCTCCGATTTCCTCTAGAGACAATGGAGACTTACCTTCCAATCCGTAAAACATACTGATTACTTCACTTTCTCGTGGCGTTAATGTAGTCAGCGATCGACGAATATCACTTCGCAAAGATTCAAGAACCAAATTCGCTTCCGGACTTGGTAAGGAATCGCCCTGCATAACATCATACATGCTTGATGTAGACTCATCCCCTTCAATTAATGGAGCATCCATAGAAACGTGACGGCCATTTTGAGATAGCGTCTGTTTCACTTCTTCTGGAGTCACATTTAAAAACTCAGCCAACTCATCTGCCGAAGGTGGACGTTCTAATTTTTGCTCTAACTCAGAATAAGCACGATTGATTTTATTGATGTTACCAATTTTATTCAAAGGTAAACGTACGATTCTCGCTTGCTCCGCTAATGCTTGTAAAATGGATTGACGAATCCACCAAACTGCATAGGAAATGAATTTAAATCCACGCGTTTCATCAAAACGCTCAGCAGCTTTGATCAATCCTAAGTTACCTTCATTGATCAAATCAGGCAATGCTAAGCCTTGGTTTTGGTATTGTTTTGATACCGATACCACAAAGCGTAGGTTGGCTTTTGTCAAGCGCTCTAGGGCCGTTCGATCCCCTGCTTTAATGCGTCGAGCTAACTCGACTTCTTCATCTGCAGTAATTAAGTCTACCCGACCGATTTCCTGTAAATATTTGTCTAAAGATGCGGTTTCCCTGTTGGTAACCTGTTTTGCGATTTTTAACTGCCTCATTTTTTTCTTTTGTTGCGTTGTCTTTTACTCCCAAATAGAAGAAAAGGTTCTGTTTTAACGCACTTTTTTTTATTAAGTAACGTTTTTTTGAACCGAAACAACCAATAAATGATCATTAGCCCCTGTTCATCGAGTATTGCAAGTGTTTGATTGACTTGGATTTAAATTTATTTTTTGGGAAATATATGAAAGTGTAAAAAAAGTAGTTATACTCAAAAAAACTGCATGGAAAAACGTCAATGTCAAGAATGTTCCGTAAAACTAGTGGGACGCAGGGATCAAAAGTTTTGTTCCGATTACTGTAGGAATTCATTTAACAACCGCATCAATGAAGATGCAAATATCGTGGTTCGACGCATTAACGCGATACTTCGAAAAAACCGTCGGATACTAGCCAAATTGAATCCCGAAGGCAAACGAACGATTGAAGGGATGGCATTAGCGGAAGAAGGATTTAATTTTCATTATTACACCAATATTTATTCCACAAGAAAAGGATCGAGTTATGTGTTTTGTTATGATTTTGGTTATATTCGGCTGAATAATGACCAATTTATGTTGGTTCAGAAACAAGACTACGTAAAATAGAAAGACCCATGTCAACGAACGAACAAATTAATTGTCCAAATTGTGGGACAAACATCGATGTAACGAACATCATTTCCCATCAACTCGAGGCAGAACTTCAAGCAAAATTTCAAGCAAAACTAAACACTGAACGTTCAAAAATGAACGAGCTGGAAGCAAAACTCCGCGACGAAAAAATGGCATTTGAAGAGAAGAAAAAAAGAGAAAATGAATTATTCCATGAACGTTTGGAAAAATCCATGATGGAAGAACGCATTAAATTGGAAGAAAAATTAAAAATAAAAATTACCGAGGAACAACTCGCTCAATTTGATGCCTTACAAAAAGAGCTCAACGAAAAGTCAGCACAAGTGAGCGAACTCAATAAAACCAAAGCAGAAGTAGAACGACTGAAGCGCGAAAAAGAGGAAGCACAATCCATTGCACAGTTGGCAGCTGAAACAAAAATGAATGAAATGCTGCAAATCGAAAAGGAGAAAATCAAAAAATTAGTTGAGGACAGCAATGAAATGCGCATTAGAGACCTTCAGAAAAAATTGGAGGATCAAAAAAACTTGACGGAAGAAATGATTCGCAAGCAAGAACAAGGCTCGATGCAACTTCAAGGTGAAGTACAAGAATTAGCCATAGAGGAATGGCTGGCAAACCAATTCCCTTTGGATACGATTGAAGAAATAAAGAAAGGAGCACGTGGAGGGGATTGCATTCAAATCGTTCATACGAGAAGTGAGCAAAACTGCGGTAAAATATATTATGAAAGCAAACGCACCAAAGATTTCCAAGCGGGATGGATTGCAAAATTCAAAGCCGACATGCGCGAAAAAGGCGCTGATGTTGGAGTGCTCGTGACAGAAGCCATGCCTTCAGACCTCGATCGCATGGGATTAAAAGATGGAGTTTATGTTTGTACTTATGAAGAATTCAAGGGCTTATCCGGTGTTCTTCGCGAAACAGTGATTCAAGTTCATGCGGCTCAAGGATCCCAAGTGAATCGAGGCGACAAAATGCACATGTTGTACGATTTCCTCACCAGCGCGAGTTTCCGCATGCAAGTAGAAGCCATTGTTGAAGGGTTTACATCCATGAAAGATGGACTCGAATCAGAGAAAAGATCCATGCAACGCATTTGGAAGGAACGAGAAAAACAAATCGAAAAAGTCATCATAAATACCATTGACATGCATGCTTCGATACGAGGGATTGCTGGAAATGCGATTCAAAGTGTGAAGGCTTTAGAATTACCTGGGGAGCATGATGATGAAATTGGTGAATAGAATTTATACAGGTTCAAACGGGCGTCAAAGCTTGATTGATCTTGAGATACCAGAGAATTTCAATGGAAACCTGATTGTTTTTGTTCATGGATTCATGGGATTTAAGGATTGGGGAGCGTGGAACCTCGTTCAGCAGTTTTTCACAGAAAGAGGATTTGGTTTCTGCAAATTTAATTTGAGTCATAATGGAGGCACCATAGAAAACGGAATCGACTTTCCAGATGAAAAAGCTTTTGGGGAAAATTGTTATTCCTACGAGGTACAAGATATCGAATCTGCACTCCATTGGTTGATTCAACAAGCTAAGAACATCCAAGGAATTCACCTAATCGGACATTCCAGAGGAGGTGGAGACGTCATTTTAGCTGCCAGCAAATATCAGTGCGAATTTCCAATTAAAACAGTACATACATGGGCAGGTATTTCTGATATTGGTTTAAGGTTTCCGAAAGAGGAAGAACTAAAAAAATGGAAACAAGAAGGCGTTCGCTTTGTCATGAATGGTCGAACCAAACAAAACTTACCACAGTATTTTAGTCTATTTGAGGATTATGAAACGCATTACGAATCCCTAAACATTGAATCGGCCGTGCGGACATTAAACATTCCAATATACGCATACCACGGAGACAAGGATGCCTCGGTTCCTATGAAAGAAGGAAAAGATTTAGCTCATTGGATTTCGAGGGATTTGTGCGTAATTTCAGGAGCGGACCATGTATTTGGAGCCCGTCATCCTTGGGGAAGTGAAGATCTTCCGGAACAATTATTGCAGCTGTGCGAACAAACACTGGAAAATATATAATGAAAAAGGCTGTAGTGAACTACAGCCTTTTTAGAAGGGAGAAAGACGGGTCTCGAACCCGCGACCTCCGGAACCACAATCCGGCGCTCTAACCAACTGAGCTACAATCTCCGTTTTACGTGGGTGCAAATATATTAAATCTTATTTAATTTTCGTAATCCAATTCTCATCTGTTGCTATTTTTTATGATATTTTCCTACTTGTGACAAATGTTTCATACCATTTTCCGATTTCCTTGTAACTTTCCGCTCTGAAAACAAAACAAGTAAACAATGAGAAAGAAAGTCCTCTTTTCGCCCGAGCAAATTACTCGATCTTACTCTTTTGATGCATACAAATCACTTGTCGCAGATTTGGTGGTAAAAGGAAAAACCTCGGGACCAGAGCAACGCGAGGATCTTGTGCACTACACGGAGTTAAATGCGCGTCGCATGAAAAGAATTGAAAAAACAACAACACTTACAGCGGACTTAATGGGAACCTTATCCCAACTAAACGAAAGCTTGAATTGGATTGTCATCAGCGAAGCATGGTGTGGCGATGCGGCACAAATTGTACCTGTTATTGGAAAAATTGCGGCTCAAAATTCGCAAATCGATTTGAAAATCATCCTTCGAGATGAGCATTTAAGCATCATGGATCAATATTTAACGAACGGAGGTAGGTCCATTCCAAAATTAATTTGCCTAGATCAAGACTTTCAAGAAGTCTTTACCTGGGGCCCAAGACCAAAGAAAATTCAACAAGTGGCAGTAGAAACAAAAGCCGAAGGCATAACAGATCATGCTGTTCTCGTTGAACGCATTCAAAACGCATATAATCAAGATAAAACAGCGTCCATTCAGTTGGAATTAAATGAATTACTAAAAACAGTTATTTAAAGAAAAAAAGCCGCACATTGAGCGGCTTTTTTCTAATTGTAATAGTGAATCGATCTATAAGGTTCCTCTACTCGCTTGTTCCCTTTCAATGGATTCAAACAAGGCTTTAAAATTCCCCTTTCCAAAAGACTGTGCGCCTTTTCGTTGAATGATTTCAAAAAACATTGTTGGACGGTCTACTACTGGTTTCGTGAAAAGTTGAAGTAAATATCCTTCGTCGTCCCGGTCGATTAAAATACCATGTTGTTTTAATACTTCTACATCTTCTTCAATGTCCCCTACTCGTTCAATCAAATCATCGTAGTACGTTTCAGGAACATATAAAAATTCAACGCCGCGGTCGCG
>Ga0208592_1000377_pt1 | contig 13019 bp, 9 predicted proteins | sample LakMenE18May10ns_FD_150712 | JGI IMG/M metagenome (GOLD analysis project Ga0208592, IMG submission 150712) | Freshwater microbial communities from Lake Mendota, WI - 18MAY2010 deep hole epilimnion ns (SPAdes) | ecosystem: Environmental > Aquatic > Freshwater > Lentic | place: Lake Mendota...
TTGTGCTTCAAGTCGCTTCAGGTCTACTTCGCGATCACCGGGAACTCCGATAGCTAATGCTTCAAGTCGGCCATCCGGATGACGCAAATTGACCACAACATTTTTCAACGTGTCGGCAGCTGTCCATTGGCGACCACTAAGTTGCAAATCTTCGCGTGCGTTAAACAAATCAACAAGTGTTTGAATCGTTGGCGTGTCTGGAGTGTCTACAACCTTCGCTGCAGCCACCGACGTTGAATCGATTGCATCAGCAACTCCTACACGCACTGCTTCGGTGTTTGCAGAATAATTACATGCGGTGCATTGCACGAATGTGTCTTCGCCAATGTCGCACGGAAACAAAAACTCTTCCGAAGCAGAACCGCCCATTGCGCCCGACATTGCCGACACAATGGCAAATGGCAAACCAAGACGCTCAAAAATTCGAATGTACGCATCGCGATGCGCGTCGTAGCTGCGCTGCAAACCTTCTTGATCAAGGTCGAAGGAGTACGAGTCCTTCATGGAGAACTCTCGACCGCGCAACAAACCACCGCGTGGACGAGCCTCGTCACGGAACTTGTTTTGAATTTGGTACAACCACACCGGTAAGTCTTTGTAACTGGAGTACACATCCTTTACGAGCAAGGTGAACATTTCTTCGTGTGTTGGTCCAAGCAGGAAATCAATGTTGCGTCGGTCTTGTAAGCGGAACAGGTTGTCGCCGTAATCGGTCCAACGGCCAGTCACCTCGTATGGTTCCTTCGGCAACATGGCCGGGAAGTTCACTTCTTGGGCGCCAATGGCGTCCATCTCTTCGCGAATCACGCGAGCCACGTTTTGGAATACCCGATAGCCAAGTGGCAACCAGGTGTACCCACCAGGTGCGGCGCGACGGATGTATCCCGCCCGAACCAAGAGGCGATGGCTCGGTACTTCTGCGTCGGCCGGATTGTCCCGCAGAGTGCGTACGAACAGGGTTGAGAGGCGTTGAACCACGTGCGAACCTTAGTTTACGGGGCTATAATTTTTGATGTCCTTTGAAAGTCAGTGACTAAAAGGCGTGGGTTTCGACCCACGCCATTTGTTTTTTCTAGGGACGGTTTAGGCAGCGGTTTTGCCAACCTTGATGGAAATCGGGGGAGCAAAACCCTTGAGAGTAGGGAGAGGAGGTTGAACATGTCGATTACCCGTGGAAGCGCTCAGTCGAGCCCTGTAATCGATCGTGTTACAGCCCTCATTAACCCCATCGTGTCCGACCTCGGCCTTGATTTGTACGACATTGAGTATTCGGGTGGAATTCTGCGCGTCGTTGTCGACACGCAGCCAGGCGGCCCAGAAGGTGTCAGCCTCGACAACATCGCTCTCATCACGCGCTTGGTTTCGCGCGAGTTCGATCACAGCGATCCAATTCCTGGTCGCTACACGCTTGAAGTATCGAGCCCTGGCCTCGAGCGCACATTGCGTGCTCCACGACATTTTCATCGCGAAGTAGGCAAGGTTGTTGCAGTGAAGTTGGAATCGCCACTCAATGGCGAGCGTCGTGTGCAAGGCGATCTCATTGCTACGACCGAAGAAGGAATCACCGTGCGTTTGGCCGACAAGGAAATGACGGAAGTCAACATTCCGTTTTCCATCATCGACCGCGCGAAAACAGTTTTCAATTGGGGCCCGGCACCAAAGCCAGGCTCAAAGAAATCAACAGGTTTAACGAAATCGAATGAAGACGGAGGCAATGCATCATGAGCAATCTTGATATGACAGAAGCAATTCGCATGCTCGCCGGAGATCGTGGCATCTCCGTTGACTCGCTGTTGCAAGTGTTGGTAGAGGCACTGGCTACGGCGTACAAGAAGCGTCCTGGCGCAGCAGAAGAAGTCATCGTGGGTATCAACCCAGAGAACATGGACATCACGTTCACGGCGTACGACGTAGACGACGATGGCAACTGGATCAACGAGCGCGACGACACGCCAAACAAAGCCGACCTCGGTCGCATCGCAGCGCAGACATTCCGCCAGGTAATGAGCCAGCGCATCCGCGAAGTTGAACGCGATCGCAAGTTCGAAGAGTACGCAAACCGCGAAGGCGACATTGTGTCCGGCATTGTGCAAAAGACCGACACCAAGTACACCCTGCTCGACCTTGGCCGCGTAGAAGCATTGTTGCCGCAAGCCGAACAAGTGCAAGGCGAAGTGCGCGAACCAAATGCACGTCTCAAGGCGTACATCGTGGAAGTGCGTAAGACGCCAAAGGGCCCACAAATTGTGGTCAGCCGTACTCACCCAGGTTTGATTAAGCGTTTGTTCGAGCTTGAAGTGCCAGAAATCGCCGATGGCGTTGTTGAAATCAAGGCTTGCTCACGCGAACCGGGTCAACGCACCAAGATCGCCGTGTGGTCAAACGATCACAACGTGGACCCAGTGGGTGCATGTGTTGGTGCTCGCGGTGGACGCGTGCGCATGGTGGTTACCGAATTGCGTGGCGAAAAAGTTGACATCATTCCATTTAGCGAAGATGTTCGCGACTTCATTGCAAAAGCAATGTCGCCTGCAAAGGTCACCGAAGTTCGCCTCAGTCCAGACGGCACACAAGCCGACGTCATCGTTCCTGACTTCCAGTTGTCACTCGCAATCGGCAAGATGGGCGTGAACGCAAACTTGGCTGCACGTCTTACCGGCGTTCGTCTCGACGTGAAGAGTGAAACACAAGCAGCAGAAGAAGGCGGCGGCTCATACGTTCCAACGTCAACCGATGCAGCAGCACCAGCAGCCGATTATGCAGAGGGTGAGTGGGTAACAAACCCAGACACCGGCGCAATGGAATGGCATGCAGCAGACGGTTCAGTCGTAAGCCAAGAGCAATGGGCAACCGACACAGGTTCAACTTCAACAAACGAAACTGAGGCGTAGTACTTGGCAAAGATTCTGCGCGTTCATGAGCTCGCTAAAGAGCTCGGCATGACAAATCAAGAGACTCTTGATTTGTGTGGCAAGTTAGGTGTTGGCGTAAAAACGCAATCATCTACCATCATCGACCAACAAGCCGATCGTGTACGCGCTCGCGCTGAACGCGATGGATTGAAGCGCGATGTTCAACCTGAAGAGCCAAAGCCTGTAAAGAAAGCCGCGAAGAAGGCTGCACCAAAAGCAACCGCTGAAGATGGTGGCGACGCAAAGCCTGTAAAAAAGGCTGCGAAGAAAGCGGTTGCGAAGAAAGCGCCGGCAAAGAAAGCAGCAGCAAAGAAAGCAGCAGCAAAGAAAACTGAATCAGTAGATGATGCTGTTGTTGAAACTGCAGTTGAATCAACGCCTGCACCAATTGTTGAGTCGCATGCAGCACCAATTACTTCTGCTCGACCGGTAACCAGTGCTTCACCAATTACTTCTGCGCGACCTGTAGCTAAGCCGGCACCGGTTGTTGCTCCAACACCAGCTGTTGCTCCTGCGCCTACGCCGCAAAGCGATGCATCACCTCAAACCCCTGCAGCCGATGTTGCACCTGCGGTCGCTGCAGCCCCAGCGCCTACTGCTCCTCGTCCTCCGCAACCACCTCGCTTAGGTCCATCGGGTCGTCCAATTCCGCCACCTCCAGGTAGCGGTCGTCCAATTCCTCCTCCTCCTGGTCGTCCGGGTGCAGCTCCTGGCGCTGGTCGTCCACCTATGGGTGGTCGTCCTGCAGGCCCAGGTGCTGGTGCTCGTACCGGTCGTATTCCTGCAAGTGCACTCGGTCGCGGTCCTGTAGGCACCGGTGGACCAATGCGTCCATCTGGCCCTGGTACACGCGGTCCTGGTGGTCCTGGTGGTCCTGGTGGCGGTCGTCCTGGCGGCGGTGGTCCTGGTGGTCGCGGTAACGGTCAACGCCGTTCACCAAAAAAGAAGTCACGTGCTCGTCGTCGTCAAGACTTCGATGAAATGTTGCCACAGGCAACCACGTCGTATTCGCAAAGCAACGCACCAGTTCCTGAAGGTGTTGTCATTATCGAACGTGGTTCGTCGGCGCAAGAGTTTGCACCAAAGTTGAATCGCACGTCAGCAGACGTGGTTCGTTATCTCATGGAGCACGGCGAAATGGTTACTGCAACCATGACGCTTGCCGATGAGCAAATGGAATTGTTTGCACTTGAAGTCGGCGCAGAAATTCTGTTGGTCGATCCGGGTCAGCAAGAAGAAATGGAATTGCAAGCGCTGTTTGACGACTCGGATGACGACACTCCAGAGCTTCAGCAACCTCGTTCGCCAATCATCACGGTGATGGGTCACGTTGACCACGGTAAAACTACGTTGCTCGACCGCATTCGTTCGGCAAACGTTGTTTCTGGTGAAGCTGGTGGAATCACTCAGCACATCGGTGCGTATCAAGTTGAAAAAGATGGCAAGTCCATCACGTTCATTGACACACCAGGTCACGCTGCGTTCACCAAAATGCGCGCACGCGGTGCTCAAGTAACCGACATTGTTGTGTTGATGGTTGCTGCAGACGACGGCGTGATGCCACAAACCATTGAAGCCATTAGCCACGCTCGCGCGGCTGAAGTTCCAATCGTTGTTGCCATCAACAAGATCGACAAAGACAATGCCGATGTCCCACGTGTTATGGCGCAGTTGGCCGAAAACGAACTCACACCTGAAGCATGGGGTGGCGAAACAATCGTTGTAGAAATGGCTGCACAAAGCGGTCTTGGTGTTGACGACTTGCTCGAGCAACTCAGTGTTGTTTCAGAAATTGGCGAACTCACTGCAAACCCAACGGGTCGCGCAAAGGGCATTGTGCTCGAAGCTCAACTCGACATTGGTCGCGGTCCTGTTGCCACCGTTTTGGTTGACAAGGGAACCCTCAAGGTCGGCGATCCAATCGTTGCTGGCGCCGCATGGGGCAAAGTACGTGCGCTCATTAACGACAAGGGTCAGCAAATTAAAGAAGCTGGTCCTTCAACTCCTGTGCAGGTACTAGGACTGAGTGCAGTTCCTGGAGCCGGCGACGAGTTCCGTGCAGCACCAAATGAAAAGACAGCACGTACGGTGGCCGAATCGCGCGAACAGCGTTACCGCACGTTGAATCAGCGTGGCGATGCGCGCGTTCAGCGTGGTGTGAAGTTGGAAGACATCTTCACCCAAATTCAGGCCGGCGAAGTTGCAACGTTGAATGTCATCATCAAAGCAGACGTTCATGGTTCGCTCGAAGCAGTAACGGAAAGCTTGCGCAAACTCGAGCGCGATGAAGTGCGTGCAGCGTTTGTACACCGTGCTGTTGGTGCGATAACCGAGAACGACATTGCACTTGCCGCTGCAACTAATGCAACGCTGATTGGTTTCAACGTGCGTCCAGACCGCAAGGTTCGCGACTTGGCCGAGGCTGAAGGCGTAGAAATTCGTACCTACGAAATCATCTACAAGCTCATCGAAGACATCGAAAAGGCCATGAAGGGCATGCTCGCGCCAGAGTTCGAAGAAGTGGTCACTGGCGAAGCAGAAGTGCGCGAAGTGTTCAAGTCTCCAAAGGTTGGCGCCATCGCAGGTTGCGTGGTTCGTACGGGTGTTATTACTCGCGGTTCAAAGGTTCGCTTCTTGCGCGACGGAACAATTATTTGGAAGGGTGCAATTCAATCGTTGCGTCGTTTCAAAGATGACGTACGTGAGGTTCGTGAAGGTTTCGAATGTGGTCTTAGCTTGTCCGACTTCCAAGATTTGAAGCAGGGCGACCTCATCGAAACGTACGAGTTGCGCGAACTAGCTCGCGACTAACACAACCTGCACGACTAAGGTCTAGGCATGGCCGCAGATCTTGAGTTCTATTTTGACCCAGTTTGTCCTTGGGCATGGATCACGTCGCGCTGGGTGACCAATGTTCAACAACTTCGCAACTATGAAGTTTCATGGAAGTTCATTAGTTTGCGAATGGTGAATGCCGATCGTGGTTACGCAGGTAACTCGGTTTACGAGCAGATCCACGACGCAGGTTTGGCTAGTTTGCGAGTTGCCAGTGCTGCCCGTGCACAAGGCGGAAATGCAAGTGTTGCCGCTGTGTACACGGCGTTGGGAAATGCGATCCATATTGGTGGTCGTCGCGAAGAGCTGGTGAACGATCCGAAATCGTTCTTATTGTCAATCGTTGCTGATGCCGGGTTATCGCCAGAAGTGGCAGCTGCGTACGAAGACTCGACACACGATGAAGTCATTCGTTACGAGACAGAAGCAGCGCTCAGCCGCACAGGAAAAGATGTGGGAACGCCAATTCTTACCTTCAATCCGAAGTCTGCAAACGAGGCCAGCTTGTTTGGTCCAGTTATCTCTAGGGCTCCGCAAGGCGATGAGGCGATGAAGCTGTGGGATGCAGTGCAGACCATTGCCGAATCTGGTGTCGCCGAAATCAAGCGCTCGTTACGTGCCGCACCACAGTTTGACTAGAGGCCAAGATGAAAGTTGTCTACACCGAAGCGCATTTGGGTCATAACCCGCAGGAAGAGATTGCAGAGTCTGGGTCGCACTCACCGCACGAACACACCGCTCGAGCCGAAAACATTCGCGAGGTGTTGCAGGCTGACAAGTCCATGGAGTTTGTTGCGCCAACTCAGTGGGGTGTTGACCCAATTAATGCCGTTCATAACCCTGGCTTAAACAACTTTCTGAACACCGCGTGGGTCGACTATCAGCGCGAAGTTCGTCCAAGCAGGGAAGTGGTTCCTGACTTTTTCTATCGCCCGTCAATGCGTGAAGCCATGTCGCAACTTGAAGAGCCAACTGCAGCAAATGCTCGTCTGGGTTGGTGGTGTTTCGAGACCACGACGCCAATTACGCAGGGTTCATACGATGCGGCGCGTGGTGCGGTAGACACTGCACTTACATCAACTCAGTTGGTGTTGAATGGCGACATGTTTTCGTATGGCCTGTGCCGACCACCGGGGCACCATGCAACGACCGATTTGTATGGCGGGTATTGCTTTTTCAATAACGCTGCTGTTGCGGCTCATTACGTGGCGTCTACTACTGGCGCAAAAGTGACCGTGCTCGATGTGGATTATCACCACGGCAACGGCACCCAGCAAATCTTTTACGGTCGCGATGATGTGCAATATGTTTCGCTTCACGGCGACCCACGTCGTGCATACCCATACATCACTGGTTTCGCCGACGAACTTGGCGAGGGCAGAGGCCGCGGTTCCACCACCAACATTCCGCTTGCTGCAAAAACCGATGACGACATGTTTCTTGATGCACTGGACAAGTCGTGTGCAGCAGTTGAGGCATTCGGCCCTTCGTTGCTCATCGTGTCGCTGGGTCTCGACACCTATGTGACTGATCCAATCTGTGACCTAGCAGTAACTCGCGATGGATTTTCTCGCAGTGGAGCTCGCGTGCGCGGGCTGAACTTGCCAACTGTGGTGTTGCAAGAGGGCGGCTACGACTTGGCGAACCTCGGTCTCAACGTGCAGGCGTGGCTGCACGGGCTTGAGTCATAACGACTGAAGTTGGTTCAGTAGTTCTTGCGGCGAGCCGTTGCACTTTTCAAGTTCATCTGCGTTAAGAACAATGTGAATGCCTGACTGATTTCTACCAAGAACTATTGGGTACTGTCCATTAGCCGCTTGCGCTACCTCTGCTGGAGCGTCATTGATGTGAAATGTGGTGAACGGAACTGGTAGTGCTGATTCGCACTCTTGCCACTCTGTTCGTTTCGTAAATAGTCCATGCGTAATGTCGCAAAGCGAGCAATGCCGTATTCCCAAACGGGCACCTAGCCAGTACGAAACTTCACCTAACACTGTCGATTCGGCGTTGTACACACCAATGAACTCGCTGAATTGACCAGGAGAATCGGTCATGGTTTGCACCGGTCGCTGCAATAGCGAACCTGCTCCCAGTCTTTCGCCCACTTCTTGCGCCACTCAAATGGGCGGTTACAGGTCGCGCATGTTTTTGGGGCGAAGCCATTCTTGGTTTGGGCAACACGACTCATATCAGTGCAGAGTAATTCATGGTCAAGCCCATTGCTTTACGCTGAAGCAATGAGTTTGCCGACAATTTGGGTCTTCGGCGATCAACTGAATCGCGGTATTGGTGCACTGGCAAGTGCAACACCGCTTACGCATCGGGTGCTGTTCATTGAATCAACTTCGAAAATTGCATCACGCAAGTGGCATGTCCAGCGAGCGCATTTCATTGTGGCTTCCATGCGCAAGTTTGCCAATGCATTGCGAACTGAAGGATTTCATGTCGATTACCGTTTCGCTAGTTCAATGCGTGAAGGGTTTGATTCTCACGTTCTCGAATTTCAGCCTGCCGAGGTGATCGCTACCGAGCCAAACAGTTACGGTGCTCGCCAGTTGGCTGCAGGGCTCGGAGTGCGAACCGTTCCATCAAACCAATTTCTCTGTCACCCCGAGGAGTATCAAACCTTTCTTGGAACTCGGAAGTCCATCAAGATGGAGGACTTCTATCGCTGGCAGCGCAAGCGTCTGAATGTGTTGATGGATGGCAACGAACCAACTGGTGGTCGATGGAACTTTGACGAAGAGAACCGTCAACCACCACCCAAAACTGGGCACGATCGCTGGCCAGAGCCTGAGCGATATGAATTAGACGAAGTAGACCGAGCCGTCCTCGAGACTGTGCAGAAGCATTGCTTTGGCAAGTTGCCCGAAGGGCAGTGGGCAACCACTCGGGATGGCGCCCTTGCTCGTTTACAAAATTTTGTTGATCATGTGTTGCCAATGTTTGGTGAACACGAAGACGCAATGCTGAAATCAAACTGGCATCTTGCCCATTCGTTGCTGTCGCCGTATCTCAATGTTGGTCTGTTGCTGCCTGGGGAAGTGGTGAGTGCTGCAGAAACTGCATTCCACGAAGGAAAAGTTCCGATGAATTCGGCAGAGGGGTTCATTCGGCAAATTATCGGCTGGCGCGAATACATCTGGAACTGTTACTGGCAGTGGATGCCTGAATACGCACAGATGAATTCGCTTGGCGCAAACAAAGACCTTCCACCGATGTTTACTGACCCTGCGAAAACTTCAATGGCGTGTATGAAGTCGGTGCTCACTGGTGTAAATGAGCGGGCATACTCGCACCACATTGAACGCCTCATGGTGCTCGGAAATTTTGCACTCGTTTCAGGCATCAATCCGCAACAGCTCACTCGCTGGATGTGGAACAGTTACATCGATGCCGCGGAATGGGTAATGGTTCCCAATGTGATTGGCATGTCGCAATATGCAGATGGGGGAATGCTCGCCACAAAGCCGTATGCGAGTGGTGGCGCGTACATCGACCGCATGAGCGATCACTGCAAGGGATGTGTGTATGACCGGAAGAAGCGCACGGGAGACGACGCGTGCCCATTCACCGTGCTGTATTGGGATTTCTTCTTGCGTCACCAAGAACGGTTTGTGAAGAATCCGCGAGTTGCTCGCCAGGTTCGCGCAGCCCAACAACTGCAGGACAGCGAAGAGTTACAGGTTGTTGCGGTGAAGATGTTGAAAAAACTGGACGAAGGAACGATCTAAATCGACTTGAGGTCGTGAATCACTTGTGTCCAGCGCGCAGGGTCACTTGAATACGGCGCATAGAAACTCAACCGATCAATCACATCGCCATAGCGCTTGTTCAGCTCTGGCGCAATCTGTTCAGGAGATCCGACAACTGCGAACGTGTTCAGAATCTCGTCGGTAATGAGGTTTCCCATTTCTTCCCACTTGCCAACTTTGGAAAGCGAATTCAATTGGCCTTGTAATTCTCCCCAGCCATGCAGCTCAAGAACTCCGCTGTATGCGGGGGTGCTTCCATAAAACGCAATTTGCTGACGGGTTCCAGCTGACGCAGTATTCATTTCTTCGTTGTTGGAACCTGTAACGACAAAACTTGGCCCGACTATTTCGAAATCATCCATGGTCTTGCCTGCTTTTGCACGACCTCGCGCGAGCGCAGGAAGTGTTACTTCGCGCAAGTAGCGCTCGGTGGTGAATCCGTGACAGATGAACCCGTCGCATACTTCGCCAGCAACCTCGGTCATCAGTTCGCCAACGCCCGCAAGAAAGATTTTCGGAACTCCAAAGTTTCCTAAATCGCGTTTGTCTGGTGTGAAGAATGGCGTCATCAACGTGTGGGTGTAAAACTCGCCGCGAAACTGCAGGGGTTCGCCGGTAAGCCAAGTTCCCCAAATGGCCCGTATTGCTTGAATCATTTCACGCATGCGCGGGGCAGGGTGGCTCCATTCCATGCTGAATCGTTTGGTGATATGCGGCTTTATCTGGCTACCGAGCCCCAGGATGAATCTGCCTTGGGAGTACGACTGCAAGTCCCAACCAATGTTTGCCAGGGTCATGGGGTTGCGCGCAAACGCAACGGCAATTGATGTACCGATTTCGAGTTGTGACGTGTGTTCTGCTGCCAATAGCAATGGGAAGAACGGGTCGTGTGCGGTTTCGGCAGTCCATCCACCTGAGTAACCCGCAGATTCAAGCGCCTGTGCAGAAGTTGCGGCATTTGCCAGATTGCTGGAGATACCGCCATCAAGTTTCATATGGAGTTACGACGCAGGTGGAGCAATTGCATGCCGTCGATGTTCAAAGAAGATTCTGTGGTTGGCAATTTCTTGCACTCGATCCAATCGCTTTCAATGTTTCGAGCGGTTTCCAGGAGCAGCGGCAAATATCGTTCGCGAACAATTTCTTTGCCAATTTCGGAGGTATGGGTTCCCAAGCCAATTGCCGCAATCACTCGACCATCTTTATCGTGAAGCGGAGCCGCAATGGCTTGCACGCCGTATTGCAAATCTTCATCGCTTTCAGCCCAGCCTTGCTCGCGCACAGTGTGTAAGCGCGGGCGAATTTGTTCGGCAGTGAATCGAGTGCGAGGAATGTACATGGACAGCGACGGGGTATTGAGCACATCGTGCAGTTCAGAATCGTGAACAGCCGCTAGGAGCACTCGACCCAATGCGGTGCTTGCAGAAGGTAATCGCGATCCAACAGTCACGCCAACGCTGACGATTTTTGGTACCTCCACACGGCCGGTGTACACAATGTCGCTACCATCAAGCTCTGCCAACGAAACCGTTTGGTCAACTTCCTTGGACAGGTTTTCCAAATGAGGCTTTGCTGCCCCATACAGACCAAGGGCAGAAACGTATGCCATTCCCAAGTCCACCACCTTCGGAGTAAGTGAATAGTGGTTGTCTTGACTGCGAACATAACCCAGTTCTTCCAATGTGAGCAACAATCGAAGCACCGTAGGACGGGCGAGCATCGTGCGCTCGGAAATTTGAGAGATGGTTTGTTTTACATGTAAGCGATCAAAAGATCGAATGACTTCAAGCCCCCGAGCAAGTGCTTCAACGAAATCCTTCTTTGAACTCTCCTGCATTTAGTTCCCCCGAATTAATGCCGCGTGCCTAACCGTAGCCTCACAAATAGGGAGGTGGCTAGTCCGCTTGGTTGTCCCTGAGGAACTGTTCGAGTTCGGCGGCCAGTTCATCGCCACTCGGTAAAGGCCCTCCACCGAAACCTGAAGTAGGAATGCCGTTGTCGCTGTGTGTACTGTCGAAGGCGGTTTCTAACTGGGCAAGCATGGCTAAGTGCTCGCTGTTGCCACGGACCAATTCGTCCAAGCGTTCACGTTGCGCGCCAGCCTGCTCGCGGAGTGCATCGCCATCAATGGAGATGCCACCAGTGTCGCAAACTGCCGCGATAAGGGCGGAAGCGGCAGCGGGGTAGCTCATGGAAGCCACATAGTGAGGCACCTGAGCCCATAGTCCAACAGACTGAATTCCGGCATTGAACATGGCTTGCTCAAGTACGGCTTCCATACCTGCGGGCACGTCTACTGAGCTCTTAATGAATGGAAGAAGCGACGAAAGATGTGCATCAGGTGAAGTGCACGAAATTTTCACGGCACGAGTGTGCGGTGTGGCAATTGGGTAGGCCCCCATTCCCAACATGCGACGAACGTTCAGTTTTTCGCTCAGCTCAACAACACATTGAGCGAAATGCTGCCAACGCGAGTCTGGTTCTGGGCCGGTGAGCAGCAAAATCGGTTCGTTGTTTGCGTCGTGTCCCACCATGATGCGTGGAGCAGACCAATCAAGTTTGGTAATTACGCCATCACGCAATTGCATAAGCGGTCGGCGCGCGCGGTAATCCACGAAGGTGTCGCCGTCAAACTCAATGAGTGGAATTGCGTTGGTCTCGGTAATCAGAGTTTCCATCGCAGTAGCTGCCGCAGCACTTGCGTCTATCCAGCCGGTCATCATGGCAACCAAGATTGGTTGCTTCAACTCGGGTAGTTTTCCGTCGAAATCGGGGGAGATTTTGTAGTCGGTCATTCCACGCGTCAGTGTAGACGCGAAAGCAACTGCTCGGCTTTTTCTGCGGCAGTTTCTACCTGTGTTTTAAATGCATCAAATGCTTGTGGGTCGTGTTCTCCCATTGCACCAGAGATATACCTCGCATACACACCTTCAATGATGCATGCCAGTTTCCAGTAGGCAAATGAAACATAAAAGTCGAGGTGCGAAATGTCACGCCCAGATGCTTGTGCATAACGTTCTGCAAGTTGTTGACGATTTAAGAAACCTGGTGCAGTGGTGGTGGCAAAATTGTTTGCTCCAGCATCATCATCTGGTCCAGTCCAGTACACCATCAACAATCCAAGGTCGGCCAATGGGTCGCCAAGGGTGCACAGTTCCCAGTCCAGAACAGCAACAGTGTTCCCTTGGGCATCAATCATGCAGTTGTCTAAGCGATAGTCGCCGTGCACGATGGTTGCTGGACCTTGTTCAGGAATTCGCTTTAACAATTCATCATGTACGCGGTCGATTGCAGGCAGATCGCGGGTTTTTGACGCGTTCCATTGCCCGTACCAGCGCTTCAGCTGTCGCTCAATGTAACCCTCGTGTCGCCCAAGTTCGCCAAGCCCAACTTCGCTCGGCACAACTTGATGAATTTTTGCCATCGTGTCAACGAGCGAGTTGCTTGCATGCAGCCGTGTTGCTTCAGTCAGGTCGCGTCGCGCGGTTTCGTTATCGCGAACAATCAATCCATCCAC
>Ga0208592_1000378_pt1 | contig 13005 bp, 9 predicted proteins | sample LakMenE18May10ns_FD_150712 | JGI IMG/M metagenome (GOLD analysis project Ga0208592, IMG submission 150712) | Freshwater microbial communities from Lake Mendota, WI - 18MAY2010 deep hole epilimnion ns (SPAdes) | ecosystem: Environmental > Aquatic > Freshwater > Lentic | place: Lake Mendota...
TAAAATTCACTCCATGAAAAATACCTTTTTGTTCATTTTATTGCTAAGCTCCATGTTGGTTTATGGCCAACAATATGCACAAGTGACGGAACACCAAGGTACGAAATGTTATGTCCATACCGTGGCCGATGGCAATAATTTGTATGGTTTGCAACAGTTATATGCTTGTCCGGCGGAGGATATTTTAAACATGAATCCGGGAATTGAGCGCGGTTTGACAACTGGTGAAGCGGTGTTTATACCCGTTCAGCGCAGGACGGTCAAGCATACCGTTGTTCAAAAGGAAACATTGTATTCCATTTCACGGATGTATGATGTAGCCATCGATAGCATCACCAGGTACAATCCCTCAGCAAAGAATGGTTTAAAAATCAACCAGCGTTTGACCGTACCGCATGCGATTGCTCCGATTCAAATCGATCAAGCGACGACATCAGTGGAATCGATGAAACAGGACATACCAAAACCTAGTCCCGAGGCGAAAGCAAAATACTCGATTTCCTTCACGGACGAAGTGGTAAGCCATGTATTGCTTCCTCAAGAATCGCTTTATACGCTGTCAAAAAGGTTCATGGTACCTGTTCCGGAACTTCAATCCTTGAATCGTTTAAGTTCTAGCAAAGTAAATCCTGGCCAGGTAATTAAAATCCCTGTAAAAAAAGAACGAGTAGATAAAGTTCCTATTCGATCGGTTCCAACGAAAATAATCAATCAAGAAGTCGATCAGTGGCATTTGCCCGCTCGAAAAATGTACGAGATTGCCCTATTTTTACCCTTGAATTTAGATTCAACTGCTTCTTTCAATCGTTTTGTTTCTGGCGCCGCGTTGGAATATTTCATGGGAGCAAAGTTGGCATTGGATTCCCTTTCGGACATGGGTTTGAATGCGAATTTCCACGTGTACGATTACGAATCGAGCACCGAAAACCTGACAAGCATTTTAGCGAAGCCTGAACTATTATCGATGGATGTGATCTTTGCTCCCTTGCAGCAACGCGAAGCGGAAATCGTGAGTGAATTTGCCCGAAAAAATGAAATAGCCATCGCCTTCCCTGTTACCATGAAAGAAAATGAATGGCGTGGAAATCCACATTCCGCATGTTTGTCTCCGAGCCTTTCAAATTTGATGAGTCAATTAGCACTGAGTATACATAAGCATTTTGTTAATCAAACCATCGTATTAATAAAAGGTGAATCGGAATTAGATATCAAAACAGATGAATTGTTTTTAACGGCATTTAGAAATGTCTCCTCTTCCATCTCAAAAGCGAAAATCATCGAGGCGACGTGGTTAAATTACAAGCAATACGAGCACATGAACGATGAAATCATTTACGTCGTTTTAAGTACGGATAAAGCGAAGGTGCTTTCCCTGTTAGAGAAAAACAAGCAGAAACGAAATGTACACATTTATGGACTAAAGGATTGGTTGGATTGGAAAGAAGTTAGTGGAACATTATCCAATAAATACAGCTTCACCTATGCCAGTCCGAGTTATTTTTCCTACCATTCACCCACAGTGATTCCATTTCACAAAGAGTTTCGACAAATGTATGCTGCCGATGTGACAAAAATGGCTTGTTTAGGTTTTGACGCGACACTGACCGTTTGTCGTCAATTCTTGCAGGCATTGGATGAACAAAAGGGTGTAATTAGCAACTATCGGTTCGTCTCGCAAGGTCAAGGAAACGGATTTCAGAACACTCAGGGATATATTTTAAGGTTTAACGAATTTGAATCCAAGCCAGAATAGCATGACACGGTTAGACATAGAAACGGGATTTAGGGAATTGCAATTGCACATTTGTCAAGCATTGGAAGCAATTGATGGTGCTGCACTTTTTAAAGAAGACCCTTGGACAAGAGAAGAAGGAGGTGGAGGATTTACCAGAACCATCGGAAATGGACAAGTATTTGAAAAAGGAGGCGTTGCGTTTTCCGCTGTTCATGGACCTGTGTCGGAGGCAATGAAAAAGCAACTGAATTTAGAAGGAGAGACGTTTTTCGCGACAGGAGTTTCCATTGTGTTGCATCCGAAGCACCCAAGTCACCCGATCATTCACATGAATGTGCGTTATTTCGAATTGGACCAAGGTAAAACGTATTGGTTTGGTGGCGGAATCGACTTAACTCCACATTATGTGGATTTCCAATTAGCAAAGGATTTTCACCAACAATTAAAAGATGCATCCGATAAATACTCAACTGATTTTTACCCATCCTTTAAGGAATGGGCGGATCGCTATTTTTATTTGCCGCATCGCGAGGAATCGCGTGGAGTGGGAGGGATCTTTTTTGATCACCTGGATGAAAAATGTGGTTTATCGAAAGAGGAACTCTTTTCGTATTGCTTGGATTTAGGTCGCTTATTTCCTCAGGCATATAAGCATCAAGTTGATTCCATTTCTTTAAAAAATCCGACCGAGAAAGAATGGGAATGGCAAGCACTGCGAAGAGGAAGGTACGTGGAGTTTAATTTGCTTCACGATCGTGGAACAAAATTCGGTATTTATTCAGGTGGACGAACAGAATCGATATTAATGAGCATGCCACCGCGCGCAAATTGGGAATATAATTTAACGATGGCCCCAGGAAGTGAGGAGGAAAATACGGTAGCGTTCTTAAAAAGAACACATGATTTTATTAAGTAATAAATAGATAGAATAGCATGAAGTCAACCTTTGTCAATGTTAATGGAATGCAGCACATAGGGGTAGCTGTAAGCGACATGAATAAAATTTTACCCATTTACCGCAAGTTGTTTGGAATGGACATTCCATTTTTTGATTCCGTGCAAGCGGCTCCTTTGATGGATGTTTATACGCATGGAAAGACCATGACCAAGCGAGCGAGTATGATCATGAACCTTCAAGGAGGTTGTGCGATGGAGGTAATTGAGGCAACTTCATTCAAAGGAAAAGCAAATTTAAATACCTTCGCATGGGGTGACTTAGGTATTAATGCCATACAAATGAAATCTCGAAACATTACCAAAAGTCATGATTTCGTAAAGGATTTGGTGCCAACCATGGGAATACAAAAAGGACCAGATCAACGCAAAGGATTTTTCATCACTGATCCCGATGGAAACTTGTTTCAATTTGTAGAAAACAATGAATGGTATTCCAATAATGGCCATCATTCAGGTGGTGTATTGGGAATAAGTATCGGTGTGCGAAATACCGATGAATCCATGAAATTGTACCGGGACATTCTCGGGTTTGACCAAGTCCTTTTTGATGAAACCGCTGTATTCGCTGATTGGAGCGAATTGCCAAATGGAAAGGAAAAATACCGACGTGTCTTATTGTCTAAATCCAAGCCGACAGGTGGTGGATTTGGAAAGGTCACTGGGAAGAATTACATCGAACTTGTTCAAGCAATGGACCGTGAACCACAAAAAATATTCAAAGGAAGAATTTGGGGAGATTATGGCTTTGTTCATTTGGGCTTGGACGTAAAAGGAATGCGCGAATTAGAAACACAAATGAGTGAAAAAGGCTTTCCATTTACCTGTGATAGTCAGTCTGCATTGAGCATGGGGAATACCAAGGTTCATTGTGTTTACATTGATGATCCGGACGGAACGCTGATTGAAATGATCGAAGTGTTTAAAGTGCCAATTGTCGAAAAATGGGGGATTTACCTCAACGTGGAGAAAAGAGATCCGATGAAACCATTACCTGATTTTATGTTGAAATTCTTGCGTTTTTCACGCATCAAAGATTAATCAAGTTTAGCATAAAAAACGTATATTCGAGGATGCGCATCATCATCCTTTTGTTTATAATTGTGAGTCTTTCCTGGATTCAATCTTGCTCGGGTGACAAAGTAATTGATCGGATTTATGAAACCAAAAACATTGTTGTAGTGGTCATTGATGGGCCGCGTTACACGGAGTCTTGGGGGCAATCGGGTAGGCCAAATGTTCCATTCATGGACTCTGTTCTAGCACCAGCTGGCTGCATTCATTCCTATTTTTACAACCTTGGAGGTACTTGGACCACAAACGGACATACTGCATTGACAACGGGGATTTATCAGTCCATCAACAATACTGGAGGAGAATTGCCTCAAAATCCAGGAATTTTTCAGCACTACTTATGGAAACATCCGAACGAGCAGGGATTGGTTTGGCTCATAACAAGCAAGGATAAACTACAGGTTTTATCGAATTGCAAGGATGTCAAATGGAAAAATAAATATAGCGCCTCAACGGATTGTGGAGTGTCAGGAAATGGAAGTGGATACCGTCATGATTCCATTACTTTTCGCAGGGTAATGTATGCATTGGAGGACCGGAAGGCAAAGGTGTTATTTGTTAACTTTCGAGAACCTGATTTTTCTGGTCACCAAGGAAATTGGCTAGGATACATTCGAGGCATCCAACAAACGGACTCCATGGTTCATGAAATTTGGAAACACATAGAAAGCGATCCTTTTTACAAAGGAAAAACAACCATGTTTGTCACAAATGACCACGGAAGGCATTCCAATGGAGTTTCAAATGGCTATGTTTCGCATGGCTGCAATTGCGAAGGTTGTCGGCGCATTCATTTGTGGAGTTTCGGTCCTGATTTTAAAATTGGCGTGAACTTGAACATTCCGGCAGAGTTAATTGATGTCAATGCAACGATTGGTGAATTGTTGCATCTACATTCCTTGAAATCGAATGGAAGGATTTTAACCGAGTTGTTTAAAGACTAAATTCTAGGATCCGCAACCCACGCATTCGATGTGGCTGTCCATTGGACGAACACCGTTCAACTTCATTTCTAAGTTGTGTATTTGATCTCTTAGGTCCATATCCGCGAAAATATCCCCGGTAATTTGTGTCTTTAATTGATCAATCTCTGCTTGTAGTTGTTCGTGTTGTTCCATGACTTTTAAATTATGCTTTTAAAGCTATCTATTTTTTTCTTTCACAAGGATAAATTTTAAGAAAAATAATTAAACCGCAGATAAACTGCGGAATAAAATGTACATTCGTTTTATGTTTCAGCTTACCACTCAAAGTAAAAGGATTCAGATTTTGCTAGAATTCTTGCGCACTCAATTAAATGGTCGTGCGACATTTGTCGAAATGCTCGATCATTTAAATGAGGTCTTGCCTTCTATCGAACAAAAAAAAATAAGCCGACGCACCTTGGAAGCAGATCTCCAATTCATGCGAGAAGAACTAGACTTAAGCTTGAAGCACGTCAATATTTCCCGAAGGCATTATTATCAATTGATAGAGAAAGCGGAGCTTCACCAAGAATTGAAACAGGATTTGGAAGGATTAATGCTGCATCAATTAGCAAAGAATTTCGGCTTAGAACACTACTTGGATTCATCTCCAGGGATGTCCCATTTAGAATCGGTATTGTCTTTTTCTTTTTCGGCATTAGATGATGGTGGAAAAGCAATGAAATTAGCCATGGACATTGTTCAAAGTATTTTTGCTCAAGAAGCCATTCAGTTTTGGTATAAGCCCATTCATACCACCTATCGATCGAAGTTGCAAATCGTCGCGCCTTTGCAAGTCAAGTTCTATGATGGACGTTTTTATTTGGTGGCTGTAGACTATAAAGACAATTCCGAAGATCAATTTAAGCGATCCATTAAAATATTTGCCTTCGATATGATCGAAGATTATGTGATTGCACCGGCACAAATGGAAATGGATGATGCGGATGCAAGCATTCGAACAATTTCCTTTCACCACGCCGATCTTGCACACAAAGTAGGCTTAAAAGATTATTTCAAGCATTGTTTGGGAGTGGCGCGATTCAAGGACAGTGAGCCAGAATACATTCGCATAAAATTTACAGATTGGGCGATGTCTTATGTGCGTGAACGGCTGTTGCATCGAAGTCAACGAATTGTCGTGGATCATCCGAATTACATGGTTGTCGAATTATACATTTACCGAACCTATGAATTGGACATGTTGTTGGCTCGATTTAGGGAATTTGGGGTAGAGGTGAAGTAATATCCGCTTGTGGTGGAATCGTCGCTCGCGTAAATTCTTTTAAGAGAATCGGTTGTAAATATCCTTTTATGCCGGCAATAGTGACCACTTTTCCTTTTTCTAAGTGCAGGTGCATCTCTTCATCGATCAATTCTTCTTCGTAGAAAATGGCTTCAATGGATGCAATGATGTGCATGCAACCGTTTTCTTCTATTAAATATTCATTGAGGTATTTGCACAATAATTTAACGGGACTTCCTTTGACAAATGGCACTGGACATCCACCATGGTAAACGGCTTCAAGATGGGTCTGATCAAATTCACTTTCATCCGAAGTGTAATTTGCAGAGGACTGATGTGCGCCTGCTATAATGTCAGCATAGACATGATTCACAGAGAAATACCCGTATTCTTTCAAGTTTACATAAGTGTTTCGTGGCGTAAAACTTGGTCTGATGATGAATCCAATCAAGGCCGGATCACTCCCGAGATGGGTCACACTTGAAAATATGGCCACATTGCTTTGTCCTGAATTGGAAATGGTTCCAATTAAATTGGCTGATTTAAACCCCGTGCAACTGTTGATCAAGTGCAGCCTTTGGATTTTGTCCATTTTTTCAATTTCGTTTCGATCTATGCGGATTAAGGACATGGCTCATTTTTTTATAAAACATGCTAAGTTCCGCTTTTGTTGCTTACATCGAACTGATTTTTCTTAATTTCGACGAAATACTTAGTTGATCTCAATGAAAATAGAAATTTGGAGCGATGTAGCTTGTCCGTTTTGTTACCTAGGCAAACGTAAATTTGACCATGCGTTGGCACAATTTGAAGGCAAGGATCAAGTGGAAATTGAGTGGAAGTCCTTTTTGTTGAATCCTGACTTGAAAACAGATCCAAGTGTCTCCATGTTTGATTATTTATCGGAGATTAAGGGATTCTCGGTAGAACAAGCTCAACAGATGAGTGCAAGCATTGCAGAATCAGGAAAATCGCTCGGATTGAATTATCAATTTGAGAAAATCGTTTTGGCCAATACTATGAAAGCGCATGAATTGCTTCACGAGTCCAAAGTACAAGGATTTCAGCATGAAATGGAAGAACGCTTATTTGAAGCCTATTTTGTGGAAGGAAAAAACATTGATGATGTCCATGTTTTAATAGAATTAGCGGAACAAGTTGGAATGAACACGATGGCCCTCGATGTAAAAATCCTCACCGGAACACATGCATATGCTATTCAAGCTGACTTGGATTTAGCACAGCAGTTTGGCGTGCGTGGCGTGCCTTTTTTTGTTTTTGACCGCAAATATGCAGTGAGTGGAGCACAAGAAGTCGAAACGTTTTTGAAAACGATGGAAACGGTGGTCAATCCTTTGTAATAGGTGAAGGATTAATCAGCTTTTTTGCTTCAATCCTTAATTGGACTTATCTGAAATGGATAAACCATACGAATGTCCTTGCATGAACTTCCTACCTGAATTTCATACACTCCTGGAGGAATTCCGAAAGCTGAAAAGGATGCATTCAAAGGAAGTTGAATCTTGAGTACTTTTTGTTCCTTTGGCTGCAAGGAAACGCGTTCAAAATGAACCAATTCTTGCACGGGACGAACTTCGTTGGAATACAAACTTTTTAAATAGCATTGCACCACTTCCGTTCCGCTTACTTCTCCTGAATTCACGATGCTAAAATCGAGTTTCAAGGTATCTCCGGAGTGAAAGTGCCTATTCGTGCTTTTATACGTAGTGCTTTGGTAGTCAAATGTGGTGTAGCTCAAACCAAATCCAAATGGAAATAATGGTTCTCCTGACAAATTCCGGTAATCATCCCCACGACCACTGGGTAAATGATTGTAAACAAGGGGCAATTGCGCTTCGTTCATGGGGTAAGTGATTGGGAGTTTTCCAGATGGATTCACCTGTCCATTTAAGATATTTCCAACGGCGATTCCGCCTGCTTCTCCTGGATACCAGAGTGCTAGAACGGCATCAACTTCAGGTAACCACGGTTCCATGTTCACTGCGCTACCGCCAACAAGTAGGACAATGGTTTTCTTTCCACCTGAAACGACGGAATGTATGAGTTGTTCTTGTTTCTCACTCAAACGAAGGGAAGCACGGTCGTTGAATTCACCTTCTTCGATTCCCACGACAACAATATTGACTGCTGATTTTCGGCTTAGTTTTTCGACCTGTTTTAAATCCGCCAAGTGCTCTGACATCGGAGTCACTTCCCGAATCAATTTGATTTTCCCGTTGCCTTGTGTTTCCTTAAATTCAATGCGTAATTTGTATGTTTTACCTTTTTTAAACGCATACGCGATGAGGTCTTGGTGGTAGGAGCTTTTTTCCCAGCGATCAATGAGCATTTCATCGTTGATGTAAAGCCTATAGCCATCGTTTCCTTCTAATCCTAAGTTGATTTTTTCAGATTTCGTTGGGGAATATTCTCCGGTCCAGCGAACGCCGTAAAAATGTGGATTAAGTGATTCATGTGCGGCGTAAAGTGTCCAATGAAAGTCAATTCGCTCCTCTCTTTTGGTGAAAATGGGATTTCCATCAAATGCTGGATTGTTGAAGTATTCAGCAAAAAATCCCATGTTTCCATCGGATGACACCAAGCTTCCGGGAAACACTTGAATACTGGTATCATGCAAAGGTGTCCCCATTTCATAACGAACGGAACTTTCCGGAAAAGCAGATTTTATTCCTTCCAAGATGGAAACGTTTTGAAATCCAGGACCGCTGTATCCGCCCAAGCGTCCCAAAATGGCATCTTCGCCGAAAACACCTATGGTTTGAACTGTGTTATCTAAGGGTAAAACCTTGTTTTTATTTTGCAGAAGAACAATGGATTCGTCTGCTACCTTTTCAGCAAGGATTTTTCCTGCTAGAAGCAGAGAATCGACATCCATGGTTTGAATCGCATAAGGATGTTCAAACAATCCTAACTCAAATTTCGCTTTCAATACCCTTGAGACGGCATCGTTGATGCGATTGGTATCCATTCCCTTTGGAGGAAATTCTGGAAAGAACAAGGGTAAATGTGCGATGTCCGTTTGAAAAATTACATCTAGTCCTGCATTGATGGCATGGACGCCACTTTCCAAATATGAATCCGCTGTTCGGTGCAAGACTAGTTCACCGCCCACAGCATTCGCATCGGAAATGACAAAGCCTTCAAAGCTCCATTCTTTTTTCAGTTTTTCTGTCAAAAGCCAACCGTTTGAGGAGCATGCTTGTCCGTTTAGTGAATTATATGCGCTCATGATGGACCTTGACTTTGCTTCTTTAATAGCTCTCTCAAAAGGAATGAGGTGACTTCGTTCCAAATACCAAGTACTCAGGTGAATGGGATAACTGTCTCGTCCTCCATCGCCCACATTTGCAATAAAATGTTTTGGGGTGGTAATGATGCCATTCTGCTCAAAAGCGGTCATGAAGGAAATTCCCATTTGAGCGGATAAGTAGGGATCTTCACCATAGGTTTCTTCTGTGCGACCCCAGCGAACATCGCTTGCTAAATTGACGACAGGAGATAATATTTGCCTGATTCCGCGTTGTTTTGTTTCTTGCGCAATGTGCATTCCGACGGCGTGAATCAGTTCGGTGTCCCAAGTCGAAGCCAAGGCAATGGCTTGCGGAAAAGATGTCGAACCGTTGCGGACTAGTCCGTGAAGTGCTTCATCGAACGGCAACATGGGAATTCCTAGTCGTGTATGTTCAATGCAATATTTTTGCAACATGTTTAGTCGTTTCAATTGTTCGCTCGCTGGATGCGTTTTTTGATAAGTTAAACCTTGTCCTGCGATGTCACCGGAGGCTTCTGCACTCACTTGAAGGCCAAAAATACCTGATTGAAGTTGGCCATGAAGAAGATTTGTGTCTCCCGGCACCATGAATAATTGGTGGCATTTTTCTTCCCACGTCATTCGGTGTAGTAGATCCTCCACTCTGAGGGCGATCCCTTTGCTTGAGTCCCGGAAAATTTGGGATTGACTTGTCCAAAAAATTGCAAGGAATGAAAAGAGTAAAATAGGTTTCATGTTGACCAAAGTTAAGGAAATCCCTTTAAAACAAAGCCAACACTACTTTATACATAAACGCTCCAATTCAGATCGATCGCCATTGAAATCATTCCCATCTAGCAATTCACTGATTCCTTTAACGCGCATTTTTTCAGAAAACTGGTGAAAGGTCCAAGGAACGGACGCAATTCGATGTCTCCCGGAGTAGGCCGCTATCCAAAAATGATAAGATTTAAACTCCTTTGAATCAAAATAACGCCGATAAAAATCCAGGTTGGTGTAAATAATGGGCTTAATTCCATAATGGTCTTCCGCTAATTTTAGCCAGTTTTTAACTCCTCTCAGTAGATTTTCACGACCCAAAAGGCTGTTTTCCTCGACGTCTAGCATAGGAGGGAGATCTCCTTTTCTCAAATACACATGTGTCTTAAAAAGGTCAAATTGACTCTTTGAATTTTGACTCGGACGGTAATAGTGGTAGGCTCCGCGTAAAAATGACTTTCCACTGCATTCTTCCCAATTTCGATGAAACTGGGCATCTAATTTTGCTGCACCATAACATGCTCGAATGAAGACAAATTGGATTGGATGCTTGGACTTTGCAACGGAATCCCATAAAATGCTCCCTTGATGGTAGGAAATATCTAAGCCAAAGGTACGGATGCCGTTCAACTCGTAAGAAGAATCGTCCGTGTTTTCAGCTCCATTCCATGATTGGAAACCATTACTCCCATAAAATGGTGTCAACTTGAATACTCGGAAAGCAATTGGTATGAAGCACATTAAGGCGATGAGTGTGAGCCATTTTCGAGTTCCTTTTTTCTGAACCACAAATAAGGTCAATAATAGCGCGAAAACAAACACCATTCCAGCAATTATCCGCAGTGGATGCTGGTGAATGTAGTTGCTTACTTCATTCACGGGAGAGGGTTTTACACCTTAAAAAACCTAAATGAATCGTCGTGATCACAGTTACCATAACAAGCGATTAGTTCTTAACAAAACGAACTGGTGCGTGATTCGGTCCTTCCATTTGAAGGAAATAGGTGCCTTTTGCTAGATGGCCAATGTTTAATTTAGTTGATGTCGAGCTGAATACCACTGAACCTAAATCCTTTCCAAAAGCATCATAGATTCGAGCCATTTCACCAAGGTGATTCAACGGAATGATACATGTTAGTTCATCCGCAGATGGATTGGGATAGAGCGCGATGTTGATCGTTTTTCCTTCCTGTAAGCCAGTATGTTCCAGGGAGAGAATGAGGGTAATTGTACTATCACAGCCTTGAGTGTTCGGTAAAATTTGGGTGTAGGTACCAGATGTAATGTATTCAATGCCGTTGAGAACATAACTATCCAATGCATTTGCTGTGATCGTATTTTGCGTTGGGTTATTTACCGTGATGGTCATGGAATCCATGTTGCTGCAACCAACACCGTTGAAACCAGTGACACCAAGTGTAACCGTTTGAGAAGGAGTGAGGACATCCCCATTGTTTGCTCCATTGCTCCATTGGTAAGTAGTTCCTCCGTTAGCTGATAAAATAACGGAATCACCTTGGCAAATCACCACATCTAATCCAGCGGAAACGTCTGGAACATCATTCAGGGTGAGTTGGAGTGTATCCGAACCGTAACATCCATCATTGCTCATCCCAACAACGGAATAGGTTCCAGAAGATGTAGGAAGGAAGGGAGTTCCATCTTGAACACCATTATTCCATTGTAAATTGATTCCACCAACCGCATTCAATACCACACTTTGTCCTGTACAAGCGTTAATGTCTGGTCCGGCGTCGATGTTTGGAACAGCGTTCGCAATCACATCTAGTGTATCTTGATTGGCACAACCTGCAGCACTATATCCAGTAACAATATAGGTTTCTGAATTCATAACCATAAAAGGAACCGCATTCTGAACACCGTTGTTCCAAGCATAGTTTTGTCCACCGCTTGCATTTAAGGTCACTAGTCCGCCAGCACATAATACGGTGTCATTTCCAGCATTTATTTGTGGAAGTGGTAAGATGGTAATTTGCAAGGTATCGGTATCGGTACAGCTGCCATCGACACCTGTTGCAACATATGTTCCACTTTGCGAAACCACAAAAGCTTGATTATTAAGCACGGAATTATTCCAGGTGTAGGTTTGAGCGCCTGTGGCAGAAAGGGTAACCGTATCACCCGGACAAACAGCCAGGTCTTGACCTGCATTTATGGACAATTGTCCAACATTCACATTTGTTTCATCCCAAGCAGAACATCCATTTGCATTAAATCCGGTTACGAGGTAAGTGGCAGTTGCTGGAGGGGTGAATGGAACACCATTGCTAACATTTTGGTTCCAGAAATAATTTACGGCTCCAGATCCGTTGAGTGTAATTGCTTGACTGTTGCAACTATTTACATCTAGACCAGCGCTTACTCCCGTTAAGGAATTTGAACTGTTGTATAAATCATTGATTTCGCATGTCGTTAAGGCACGATTCCAAATCCCAACATCATCCATTTTACCGTTGTAGTAATCACCTCCAACCCCACGGCCGATGTACAATGGCATATTTGCACTCGTTACGTTTGTATGAGTAAAGGTTGCCGTTGCCACTTGAACATTGTTCTTGTATAAAGTCATTGTTCCCGCATTGTAGACACAAACGATGTGTGTCCAAACGTTGGTTGTGGAAGGTGTTGGTGCCCAAATCCAAGCGGATTGTTGTTTGTTCGTCCCGAACTGTGAATTTGTAGCTCCGGCTTGAAAAATCCAAATAAAGTTACCAGTTGCGTTCGTTGCATTCATCATTAAAACACCGTTTGCGGCAGTTGAATTTCGATTGTACCAAAACGAATAGGTGAAACTCGAAGTAGAATTAAATGTAAAGTTTGGCGTTGTTCTAATTAGATTCTGATTGATCCCATTAAAAGAATAAGCAGCATTTGCTGTCCCAAACCGATCTGTTGTTAACACAGCAGCATTGTTTGTCAAGTTAGCCGCATTCGCACTGACATCATTTGGATTTCCATT
>Ga0208592_1000380_pt1 | contig 12883 bp, 10 predicted proteins | sample LakMenE18May10ns_FD_150712 | JGI IMG/M metagenome (GOLD analysis project Ga0208592, IMG submission 150712) | Freshwater microbial communities from Lake Mendota, WI - 18MAY2010 deep hole epilimnion ns (SPAdes) | ecosystem: Environmental > Aquatic > Freshwater > Lentic | place: Lake Mendota...
GTAAAAAACGCGTCCTATCTGGCATTCAACCTACCCATGACTCTTTTCATTTAGGAAATTATTTAGGCGCCCTTAAGCAATGGGTAGATATGCAAGAAAATCATGATGCGTTTTATTGTGTAGTAGATCTTCATGCGCTTACGGTAGAAACTGATCCTAAATTATTAAAAAAACGTACTTTACTATCTGCCGCGCAATTAATTGCAATTGGTCTTGACCCAAATAAGTGCACACTTTTTGTTCAATCTCATGTTCCAGCACATAATCAACTAGCTTGGGTGTTTGAATGTATTACTGGCTTTGGTGAGGCTTCTCGAATGACTCAATTTAAAGATAAATCACAAAAAAGTGGCGCAGACCGAATTAATGTTGGTCTTTTTACTTATCCAATATTACAAGCTGCAGATATCCTGCTTTATCAACCAGATTTTGTACCAGTTGGTGAGGATCAACGCCAACATGTTGAGTTAACAAGAGATATTGCTCAAAGATTTAATAGTAAATATAAAGAGATATTTAACATTCCTAAGCCAGAAATAATTAAGTCACTAGCAAAAATAAATGACCTACAAGATCCAAATGCCAAAATGAGTAAATCTGCTCCATCAATGGCTGGTGTTATTGAGCTTTTAGATTCACCTGAAGTGACTTTAAAGAAGTTTAAATCATCAGTTACCGATAATGGTAAAGAGATTAAATTTGATGAAAAACTAAAGCCAGGAATTTCAAATCTACTAACCATTCATTCTGCGCTCTCAGGTAAATCTGTTAGTGATTTAGAGAGTGAGTTCTCAGGCAAGGGCTACGGTGACTTTAAATCAGCTGTTGCTGAGGTGGTTATTGCCAAACTTGAGCCAATTAGTAAGCGCACCAATGAGTTAATGGATGATCCAGCAGAGTTATCACGGGTATTAAGTAATGGGGCGCAAAAGGCGAGTGAGGTTGCTAGCACCACCCTTAAAGCTGCCTACTCCGCAATTGGCCTTGCTTAGCCCTGAATACTGAGAGAAATCGGCTATAACTCTTAACTCTTAATTAAGAGTTGAAGTAGTTCTAAACAAATCGTAATCAAAGATTTCGAGCGTTGTTAGTTACTAAATCTGCCTTACCGATAGGGTGCGACTACCACAATCCCAGATATTTTGGGTACTAGTCCTTGGGAGGGATTTTGAAAAAATCAATCAAACTCGTAGTAGCTATTGCAGCTACTTCATTAGTTACATCTGTTGCAGTTACCCCAGCTGCACACGGTGCTACTAAGCAAAAAGTCTGCGTTGCGCTAGATACCGCGGGCATCAATGATAAGTCATTTAACCAAAGCTCATACGACGGTGCGAAGATGGCACTTAGCAAGGGTTATGCATCCTCAATTAAATATTGGCCTGCAAAATCAAATGCTGATTATGCTCCAAATATCAATAAAATGATTGCTGAAAAATGTACATTAATTGTTGGTGTTGGATTCTTACTTGGTGATGCAATTGCAGTAGCAGCTAAGGCCAACCCAAGTGTTAAGTTTGGTTTCGTTGACGGCTGGGGCTTAGGTAATAACGTTAAGGCAATTACCTACAAGACCGATGAGAACTCATTCATTGTTGGTTATATGGCAGCAGCTCTAAGCAAGACTGGCAAGGTTGGAACTTACGGCGGAATTCCAATTCCGACAGTAACAATATTTATGGAAGGTTTTGCAAACGGTGTAGCTCACTACAACCTAATGAAGAACAAGGACGTTAAGGTGCTTGGTTGGAACACAGAGACTAAGACTGGAACTTTCCTAGGTGGTTTTGATGACACAACTAAAGCACTTCAAACCTCTATTTCATTAGAGCAACAGGGAGCAGATTTTATCTTCCCAGTTGCCGGTGGAATGCAAGCAACAACAGCTGCAAATAGCCAAAAGACTAAGAAATCTAGTGTTATTTGGGTAGATGCAAAAGTTATGAATACTGGTGCTCAATATGCAAATGTAGTTCCAGTTTCAGTTGTTAAGGGACTAGGAGAAGGTGTACTAGCTACCGTAAAGGAAGCTTACGATGGCAAGTTCTCAAGCAAAATGTACGTTGGCACAATGGCTAACAAAGGTGTATCCATTGCACTTACTCCTGCTTGGAACAACAAAGTCTCAGCAAGCCTTAAAGCTGAAATTGCTAAGCTTTCAAAGGATATCGCTGCAGGAAACATTATTGCTCTAAATCCAGTAGAGTAATAAATATAAATTGCTGGGTAGGTTAATTTTAACCTACCCAGTTTTTAATTGAAAAAAAGTTAGAGGAAAAATGTCAATAGAGCTTAAGGCGATTACGAAAAGATTTGGATCTTTAGTTGCCAATGATTCTATTGATTTAAAAGTAGCTCGCGGTGAAATCCATGCAATCCTTGGTGAAAATGGCGCCGGTAAATCAACATTAATGAACATAGTTTATGGCTTAGCAAAAGCTGATTCTGGAAAGATTTTTGTTGAGGATAAAGAAGTAATTATTAATGAACCAGCAGATGCCCTTAAATATGGAATTGGAATGGTTCATCAGCACTTCATGTTAATTCCAGTCTTTACAGTTGCTGAAAATATCGCACTTGGACGGGAAGAATCTAGGGGAGTGTTTTTAACTTTAGATGAAGTAAAGAAAAAAATTAAAGCCTTAGCCGATGAATTCAAGTTTGATATAGACCCAGATGCTTTAATTGAAGATTTACCAGTTGGCGTTCAACAGCGAGTTGAGATCATTAAAGCTTTAATTTATGATGCAAAAGTACTGATATTAGATGAACCAACAGCGGTGCTAACGCCACAAGAGACTGATGAACTTCTAAATATAATGCGAACCTTAAAGAAAAAAGGTACTTCAATAATATTTATTACTCATAAGCTGCGAGAAGTTAAAGATGTGGCAGATAAAATCACCATTATTCGATTAGGTAAAGTGGTTGGCACTACATCACCAGACACTTCTCAGGAGGATCTGGCCAGCATGATGGTTGGACGACAAGTTGACCTAGCGCCAAATAAGGTTGAAATTAAAACAGGTAGAGTTATTTTAGATATAAACAAATTAAATGTTGCAAACTCTTTAGGTAGAAAGATAATCAATTCACTTTCATTACAGGTAAAAGCTGGTGAAATACTGGCAATTGCCGGTGTTCAAGGAAATGGGCAGTCAGAACTTACTAGAGCAATATTAAATTTAGAAGATCATGTTCAGGGCTCTATTAAATTAGATGAACAGGAAATCTTAGGTCTAACAGTTCAGGATGCCCTGCGTAAAGGTATTGCCTACATTCCTGAGTCACGTGAACTAGATGGATTAATCGGAACCTTTAGTATCGCTGAAAATTTAATTTTAGATGTACATGACCTAGCTCCGGTTGCTAGTAGAGGGCAATTAAATAATGAATACATCAATAAAAATTCAACAAAATTAGTCAAAGAATTTGATATTAGAACTCAAAGTATTTTTGAAAATGTGTCAGCACTCTCTGGCGGAAACAAGCAAAAAGTTGTGCTGGCAAGAGAGCTGTCAAGGGATGTTAAATTGGTGGTGGCTTCTCAACCAACACGAGGTTTAGATGTTGGATCAATTGAGTTTGTTTATGAAAAATTACTAAGTGAACGTTCAGCAAATCGTGCAATTCTATTAATTAGTAGTGAATTAGATGAAGTACTTGAACTAGCCGACCGAATCGCTGTCATTTACAAAGGCGAAATAGTTGGTGAAGTTGGGCCAGATGTTTCGAGAGAAAAATTAGGTTTAATGATGGCTGGAATCAAACAATGAAGCAATTTTTAAGCACAGTTCGCCGTATTACGTTACTACCAACTCTTTCATTTATTTTTGCATTCTTTATTGGTGGAATCATTATTGTGATTTCTGATCCAATCATTATGGCTCAGTTAAATTCACCTGGAAAATTTTTAACATCAGCGGCGGCTAGAATTGGTAATTCTTACTTAGCAATTTTTCAAGGATCTATTTATGATGTTAATTTAGCTAGGGAGTCCGGAGTTGTCCGTGGCTTCTACCCATTATCTGAAACCATAGTTACTTCAATCCCGCTAGTTTTCGCTGGATTAGCTGTTGCATTAGCCTTTAGATCAGGATTATTTAATATTGGAGCGCAAGGACAGTTTATCTTCGGAGCAATCGGAGCCTCCTATGTCGGATTTAATTTTGATCTGCCTCCTTTAATTCATGTGCCATTAGTTTTAATTGTCGGAATAATATTTGGTGGGTTATTTGGCGGAATTGTGGGACTCTTAAAAGCTAAAACTGGTGCTCATGAAGTAATTGTTACAATCATGCTCAATTATGTGGCTGCATTATTTATTTTATGGCTGTTAAAAACTTCGATTTTTTTACGACCAGAAAGGTTTGATCCAATCGCCCCTGATGTAAATCCGAGTGCGAGGCTTCCAAAATTGCTAGGGGCTGATCTTAGATTACATATTGGTATCTTTATTGCTCTCGCAATAACTTATTTCGTTTGGTGGTTACTAAATAGAAGCACTTTAGGATTCAAATTTAAAGCAGTAGGGGCGAATGCAAACGCTGCTAAAACTGCTGGTATTTCAGTGCCATTAGTTACTACAGTAACTATGTTTATATGTGGTGGAATAGCAGGATTAGGTGGTGCAGTACATTTGATTGGTACAGAGTATGCGCTGACGGCTGGTGTTGCAGGAAGCATAGGATTTGATGCAATTACTGTTGCGTTGTTAGGCCAAGCCACTCCTTTAGGTACATTATTTGGAGCCTTTTTATTCGGTGCGCTGCAAACTGGTGGTAGAACTTTGCTTTCAAATACAGGAACTTCTTCTGAAATTATCCAAGTAATTCAAGCATTAATTGTGTTATTTATTGCAGCTCCAGCACTACTTAAGAAGATCTTCAGGTTGAAAAAAGCTGTTGATAGTAAAACTATGGCTGCAAAAGGTTGGAACGGATGAAAAGAGAGTTAAATGCTTTACAAAAGCGAAGAAAAAATGGCATTATGGCTATGGCATCACTCTTTGTTCTGTTCTCAATTGTTTTTTACATCTCTTCAACGAGAGTTGAACCTGTTGTTTTTGGTTTCTATCTAGGCGATGAATGGAAGCTAATAAGTGAGTGGGAAGTTGCCTCTAAATCTGGGGTATTAATATTTCTAGTTATTTCATTGGTTGGAATCCTTTTTTCTTACGCTCAGTTTATTAGAGATAAAAAATTATCCATAGGAAGTTTTCTATTTGGCTTTGGTTCGATTATGGCCTTCTTGTGTTGGGCTGCTGCTGGAAAATTTATACCACTAACAGGAATGCTTCAAGCTACAGTTTTACTTTCAGTCCCACTAATTTTTGGCTCAATGGCTGGTTTGCTTTGTGAAAAATCCGGAGTTATAAATATTGCTATTGAGGGACAATTATTATTTGCTGCATTTATTTCAGCAGTTGTCGCAAGTTTGTCTCAAAATTTAATCTGGGGATTAATCTCAGGTCCAATAGCTGGAGTAGCAGTTTCGTGGATATTAGCTTATTTCTCAATAAAGTTTCAGGTAGATCAAGTTATTTTAGGTTTTGTTATTAATGTATTGGTACTAGGCCTTACAAACTTTTTTTATACAGTATTACTCGTGCCATATGAAAGTACATGGAATGTAGCTGGTAGTTTTTCGCCAATTCAAATTCCAATTTTATCCAAGATTCCAATTATCGGGCCAATTTTATTTAATCAAACTATAATTGTTTACTTTATGTATTTGATAGTCACAGTAATTCAAGTGGCTTTATTTAAGTCAAAGTGGGGACTTCGAACACGTGCTGTTGGAGAATTACCAGTTGCTGCAGATAGCGTTGGAATTGATGTAAACAAATTAAGGTTCAGAAATGTTCTACTAGCAGGTGCAGTAGCTGGACTTGGTGGCGCAGTATTTACAATCGGCGCAGTCGGCATATTTTCCCAATCAATGACAGCTGGTGCTGGATTCATTGCTCTTGCTTGTCTAATTTTCGGAAAGTGGAGTCCGAAAGGTGCAATCATCGCTGCTTTATTCTTCGGATTCACAAATAGCCTTCAAAGTAATTTATCAATCGCTGGGGTGCCAATACCTTCAGAGTTCATGTTAATGATTCCTTATATAGCAACAATTATTGCAGTTTCTGGATTAGTTGGACGAGTTCGAGCACCTGCCGCAGATGGTATTGCGTATACCCGCGGTATTAAATAATCCATTTTCGTAGGACAATTACCCCATGAATATTAATTGGGATCAACTTCATACTGCTGCTAAAGATGTAATGAAAAATGCATATGCTCCCTATTCAAAATTTAAAGTTGGCGTAGCCGGCCTAGTATCAGATGGACGCATTGTGGTTGGTTGCAATAGTGAAAACGCTAGTTACGGCGTTGGGTTATGCGCTGAATGTGGTTTAGTTTCCTCACTTACTGCAACAGGTGGCGGGCGCTTAATTGCGGTTGTTTGTGTAGATGGTAATGGTGATTATCTATCACCATGTGGAAGATGTCGCCAACTACTTTTTGAGCACGGTGGTAATGAAATGTTGTTTATGACTCCACAGGGTGCAAAACCATTTTCAGAATTATTACCGTGGGCCTTTGGTCCAGAGGATCTTAAATGAGTGAAAGATTTACAGCAGTTGAAATAATTTCAGCAAAACGAGACAAGTACGAGTTAAGTGATCAACAAATTGACTGGACAGTAGATGCCTATACTCGCGGTGTAATTGCTGACGAACAAATGTCAGCCCTATTGATGGCAATTTTGCTTAATGGAATGAATAACCGAGAAATATCTCGTTGGACTGATGCCATGATTGCAAGTGGAGAGAAAATGAGTTGGTCAATGCTTGATCGTCCAACCGTTGACAAGCACTCAACTGGAGGAGTTGGAGATAAAATTACGTTACCACTTGCGCCATTAGTTGCCGCATGTGGTGCAGCAGTACCTCAACTCTCAGGCCGCGGCCTTGGTCATACTGGCGGTACGTTAGATAAATTAGAATCAATTAAAGGTTGGAAAGCAGCACTTAGTAATAATGAAATGCTAAAAGTAATTCAAGAGTGCGGGGCAGTAATTTGCGCAGCAGGTGCTGGGCTTGCCCCAGCTGATAAGAAACTTTATGCCTTACGTGATGTAACTGGGACTGTTGAAGCAATTCCATTAATTGCTTCCTCAATTATGAGTAAGAAAATTGCCGAAGGAACAAGTGCGTTAGTACTTGATGTAAAGACTGGCTCTGGTGCCTTCATGAGTGATCCAAAAGATGCCGCATTACTTGCTAGAACTATGGTGGATTTAGGAAAAAGAGCAGGTGTAACCACTAGAGCATTAGTAACTGCAATGGATGTGCCACTTGGACTAACTGCTGGAAATTCATTAGAAATAAGGGAAACTCTTGAGGTATTAGCAGGAGGTGGACCAAGTGATGTTGTTGAGTTAACCCTTTTACTTGCTAATGAAATGCTTGATGCTGTTGGGATTAAGCCAAAAGTATCACCAGCTGATGCATTAAAAAATGGAATGGCTATGGATGTTTGGCGCAAAATGATTAAAGCACAAGGTGGAGATAATGATGCTCCTCTTCCTGTTGCTAAAGAAAAAATAGAGATTAAGGCTGATTCTTCTGGAAAATTATTAACTCTTGATGCACTTAAGGTTGGTATATCTGCTTGGCGATTAGGCGCAGGTAGGCAAAAGCAAGGTGAGGTCCTACAACTTGGCGCTGGAATTGAAATTCATGCAAAACCCGGTGACATAGTTAAAGTGGGACAAAAAATTTTAACTCTGCATAGTGATGAATCAGCAAGATTTGATCGAGCAAAAGAAGCTTTAGTAGGTGCATTTTCTATTGGTGGCGTAGATGATCCAATTAAGCGATTACCATTGGTTATTGAAAGAATTGAGGGTTAAGTGTCACTAACTAGCACGCCAACAGATGAACAAATTAAACGAGTTCCAAAAGCTTTATTACATGATCATCTAGATGGCGGCTTACGCCCACAAACGATTATTGAACTATCACAAAAAATGGGTTATAAAAAACTACCTACTGAAGACCCAGAAAAACTAGCAATTTGGTTTGAGGAAGCTTGCAACTCTCATTCACTCGTTCGCTATCTTGAAACTTTTTCACACACAGTTGCGGTCATGCAAACAAAGGAAGCAATTATTCAAGTAGCACGTGAGTGTGCAATTGATTTAGCAAGAGATGGTGTTGTCTACGCTGAAGTCAGAGGAGCACCCGAGTTATTTACTGAACAAGGTTTAACCTTTGATCAGGTAATTGAGGCGACTACTGAAGGCTATAAACAAGGAGTAGCAGAGGCTGCAAAAGAAGGAAAGAAAATACGAGTTGAATCTTTACTTTGTGGGCTTAGGCAAAATAATAAATCACAACAGACAGCAGAATCTGTTGTTAAATATCGAAATAAAGGCGTAGTTGGTTTTGATATCGCAGGCCCAGAGGATGGTTTTCCACCAACTAAACAATTAGATACTTTTGAATATTTAAGAAAAGAAAATGCTCACTTCACTATTCATGCCGGAGAGGCTTATGGATTACCATCGATTTGGGAGGCCATACAAATTTGTGGCGCTGAAAGAATTGGACATGGCGTTCGCATTATTGATGATATTGATTTCTCAGGTAGCACGCCAAAACTAGGTCCACTTGCTTCATATATTCGGGATCGAAGAATTCCACTGGAGCTTTGCCCAACCTCAAATTTACAAACTGGCGCAGCTAAAACATACGCACAGCACCCAATTGGGCAATTAGCAAAGCTTCGCTTTCGCGTAACACTTAATACAGATAATCGACTAATGAGTAATACATCTATGACAAATGAGATGACTCAGTGTGTTAAATCATTTGACTGGAAGTTTGCAGATCTGCAACGAGTGACTGTAAATTCACTTAAAAGCTCATTTATTCCGTTTGAAGAGCGGCTTGAAATTATTGAAAAAGTTGTAAAACCAGGATACGCAGCAATATCTGCTGAATAAATTAAAGTCCTATTGGATGCCAAACAGTTTTTTGTTCCATAAAACTAAGAATTCGCTCCGGGTGATTAGTAGGACTAAATCTAAATATCCGCTTTAGATTATCTGCGCCAACTAGCTTTAATTCCTCTTCTTGCTTCTTACTAAGGCCGGCAACATCTACTCCATCTATCTCCATATGTGAACCAACCCATGGCGCTAGTTCAGTAATTTTTCCAGTAAGTATATTTACAACTCCAGCAGGCACATCACTAGTTGCCAGTACTTCACTTAAAGTAATTGCAGGTAATGGATAACTTTCACTTGCGATTAATACTGCAGAGTTACCACTAGCAATTACTGGAGCTAGTGTCCTAACCACTCCAAGTAATGATGGTTTGTTTTCGGCAAATATTGCAACCACACCTAATGCTTCCGGTGTTGTAAAGTTATAAAACGGACCAGATACTTGGTTTAATGAACCAGTAACTGATGATAATTTGTCACACCAGCCGGAGTACCAAACCCAGGTATCAATTGCTTCTTCAACTTGAATTTTTGCTACTTTAGTAGTTACCCCTTCTAAAGCACAGATCTCATCAATGAATTGATCACTTCGTCCCTGCATAATTTCAGCAACGCGATACAAGATTTGTCCACGATTAAATGCAGTTGCATTAGCCCATCCAGAATGCGCAGCCTTTGCTGCTACAACAGCATCTCGTAAATCTTTTCGAGAGGCTAATGAAGGATTGGCTATAAATTTCTTATTTGCACCTTTAATTTCATACACACGACCAGACTCACTTCTTGGAAATGCGCCACCAATAAATAACTTATATGTCTTATTTACATCTATACGGCTCATTTACTTTCCTTTACTTGCGATGTTAGATAACCAGCAAGACCATGGCGACCACCTTCACGTCCCCAACCAGACTCTTTATAACCACCAAATGGACTAGCTGGATCAAATTTGTTAAAAGTATTACTCCAAATAACTCCGGCTTTTAATTGCTTGGCGGCCCACAAAATTTTAGAACCTTTATCACTCCAAACTCCAGCAGATAATCCATACATTGTGTTATTTGCCTTCTCAATACCTTCAGCAGGAGTTCTAAATGTTAAAACTGATAAAACTGGACCAAATATTTCATCCCTAGCAATTCGATGAGATTGCGATACTCCAGTAAATATTGTTGGTGGATACCAAAAACCCTTGCTTGGTAATTTGCAATCAGGTGACCATCTGCTAGCACCTTCAGCATCTCCCGTATTTGAAATATCCTGAATTCTTTTTAATTGTTCTGCTGAATTAATTGCTCCTAAATCGGTGTTTTTATCCATTGGATCACCAACTCTAATTAAACTCATCCTCTTTTTAAGTTTTTCTAAAACTTCATCAGCGACATTCTCTTGAACTAATAATCGTGAACCTGCACAACAAACATGCCCCTGATTAAAGAAAATTCCATTAACTATTCCCTCTACAGCTTCATCAATTGCAGCATCATCAAAGACAAGATTGGCTGCCTTTCCACCTAGTTCTAGTGTTGCACTTTTCTTTGTGTTAGAAATTGATCTAGCGATTGCTTTACCAACTTCAGTAGAACCAGTAAAAGCTATTTTATTAATATCTGAGTTATTAACTAGGGCAGCACCAGTTATGCCATCTCCAGTAACAATATTTACCACACCATCTGGTAATCCTGCTTGCTGGCAAACTTGAGCAAATAATAATGCTGTCAAAGGTGTTGTTTCTGCTGGTTTTAAAACAACTGTATTACCGGCAGCAAGTGCCGGAGCTATCTTCCAAGCAAGCATAAGTAGTGGAAAATTCCAAGGAATTATTTGGCCAACCACACCTACTGGCTTTGGTTTACTACCAAGGCCGGCATAATCTAATTTATCTGCCCAACCAGCATGGTAAAAAAAGTGTGCAGCCGCAAGTGGAATATCTGTATCTCGTGATTCCCTAATTGGTTTTCCATTATCTAATGTTTCAACAACTGCGAACTCGCGTGCTCTCTCTTGCAGAATACGAGCAATACGGTAAAGGTATTTGCCACGCTCTTTTGCTGGCATCTTTGACCAAACCTTAGTAAAAGCTGATCTTGCACTTTTAACAGCTAAATCAATATCTAATTTATCGGCATATCCAACTTTTGAAAGGATTTCTTCAGTTGCTGGGTTAATTGTGTTAAAACTTTTACCCTTCTTAGGTTCAACAAACTTTCCACCAATGAATAAACCATAGGATGTTGCAATATCTGCAATGGCTTTCGATTCAGGTGCATTTGCGTATTCAAAGCTGCTCATAACCCACCTAATCCATTGTTACGTAATTGGCACTAGCGTAGTGCCCAGTACGTAACTTCATTCGCTGCATTAATAAGTCATTTAATAGCGCACTTGCGCCAATTCTAAATAGAGCAGGATTAAGCCACTGTGGTCCAGCCGTCTCATTGACTAGAACCAGCTGCTTAATTGCATCTTTTGTTGTTCTAATTCCACCTGCTGGTTTAACACCAATTTTTTTCCCAGTAAGAGCAAAGTAATCACGCACTGCCTCAAGCATTACCAATACAACTGGTGCAGTGGCGGCTGGTGTAACCTTACCGGTACTAGTTTTAATGAAATCAGCACCGGCTAACATCGCAAGGTAGGAAGCTTTCCTGACATTGTCATATGTAACTAATTCACCAGTTTCTAAAATTACTTTAAGATGTGCTTGATCACCACATAATTGCTTAATTATTTTAATCTCTTCAAATACTTCACCAATTCGACCTGAAAGAAATGCACCACGATCAATTACCATATCAATTTCATTAGCCCCAGCATCAATTGCATCTTGGGTATCAAGTTTTTTAACGGCTATTGAGGCTCTTCCTGATGGGAAAGCAGTAGCAACAGCAGCAACTGCTATATCTTTACCACCAATCGAATTTAATTCCGTACGCGCTATTTTAACCATGTCGTTGTATACACAAATTGCCCCAACTGATGGCACAGCTAAATCTGTTGGATCTGGTCTAACTGCTTTTGCGCAAAGTGCTTTAACTTTTCCAGCAGAGTCAGCACCTTCAAGTGTTGTTAAATCCACCATACTTATTGCCATATCAATCGCCCATGCTTTACTTGTGGTTTTAATACTTCTTGTCGCAAGCATGGCTGCTCTTGAATCTGCACCAACTTGATCAACAGGTGGCAAGTCAGATAGAAACTTTTTAAGTGAGCTCTCGCTACCATCGATAATCATGAGAGTACTTTAGTCAAAGCCTGCTTAATTTGCGAGATCAGCGATATTGCTTCTTTTTTAGTATCACAGACAACCTCTATGTAGCATTTTAACTTAGGCTCAGTTCCACTCGGTCTTATAATTACTCTTACATTATTTTGATACTTCATACGAATTCCAGTTGTTTGCATTTTTTCCGCTTTACTTAAGTCCTCTATTGTTTCTAGCGCAAGACCTGCAAGTTGATCTGGTGGATTATTACTTATCCTAGAAAGTAAATTATCGATTTCAGTTACATCACTAAATCTAATTGAGATTTGATCAGTTTCATGAAAGCCAAATTCTTCACCAATACTTTGCAAATAATCACTAAGTGAACTTGATTTAACTTTTAATTCACCAACTAATTGAGCAATTAATAACGCAGCACTTATGCCATCTTTATCATTTACAATCTCAGGATCAACGCAATAACCTATTGCTTCCTCATAACCATAACCAAGATTAGAAACTTTTGATATCCATTTAAATCCTGTAAGAGTTTCTTCGAATCTAATTCCGTGTTTCTTCGCAATTTTTGAGAGGAGCGTAGAAGAAACAAGCGAGTTAGATACCGACTTGCCAGTAAGTTTTCCACTTTCAATCAGGTACTTACCAAGAATTACA
>Ga0208592_1000384_pt1 | contig 12759 bp, 10 predicted proteins | sample LakMenE18May10ns_FD_150712 | JGI IMG/M metagenome (GOLD analysis project Ga0208592, IMG submission 150712) | Freshwater microbial communities from Lake Mendota, WI - 18MAY2010 deep hole epilimnion ns (SPAdes) | ecosystem: Environmental > Aquatic > Freshwater > Lentic | place: Lake Mendota...
GAACGCAGCGCCCGGGTCTCCCGACTGCAACACGTTCGTAATAATCGCTAGCCTGCCAAGGGTCATGTTGAGTCTTCGCCCAAATCCCCGACTGCGCCGAATGGCTGCCCAGGTTTTGGTGAGCACGATGTTGCTGGGCACGGTCGGAGTTGTCGCCGTCGAACGACCAGTTGCCGCCGACTCGGTTGACGACGCCAAGCGCAAGGTGCGCCAGATGACCGATCAACTTGAGGCTGCCGAAGCCGAAGCCGATCGCCTGTCCGAAGAACTACGAATTGCCGAAGACGACAAGCTGCAACTTGAAATTGGAATTGTCGCAACCGAAGCCGAAATTGCCGTCAAGCAAACCGAACTTGGTGGACTGCAAACCGAAATGTCCGACCTAGCCGTCGAGGCTTTTGTTGGCGGCGGACGTGGCGGAAGTATCACCGGTCTGTTGGCTCCGGGTGGCGGCCCGAATGAATCGGTGCAGAAGCAGTCGCTCACCGAAATCGCGCTCAACGTGGGTTTTGCAACGACCGATCAACTTGATTCGGCAATCACCGATCTGGCGCAACTGACTGGACAACTGAATAAGCAGAAAAACAAGGCTGAAGACTTAGCGAAGAACATCATTGGTCTGCAAGAAAAGACCGACAAAGAGATCTCGAAGTACACCAAGCTCAAGGCCAAGGCCGAAAAAGAACTGGGAAGTGCGCTGGCTGCAGAAAGAGCTCGTCGAGCTGCCGCAGCTGCTGCGGCTGCTCGTGCCCAAGCCGCGGCTTTGGTTGCATCACGCGGTGATGGTGTTCCTAATTCGCCAGGTGAAGCAGCCAAGAAGGTTTTTGATCCGTCGTCAATTCCTTCAACAAGTTCACGTGCGGCGATTGCAGTTGCCGCGGCGAAAAGCCAAATCGGTGTTCCATATGTCAAGTACATGTCGAAAGAGGGAGTCGGGTTTGACTGTTCTGGCTTGACGACATTTGCTTGGCAGCGAGCCGGTGTTTCGTTGCCGCATCAGTCGCGTGCGCAGTTTGGTCGTGGGCCACAGATTCCTACCGAATACATCGAGCCCGGCGATCTGGTGTATTTCCATAATCCGATCAGCCACGTCGGAATTTACGTAGGTAACGGAATGATGGTTGATGCGCCGGGTGTTGGCCGAGACGTGCGGTTGACTGCCGTGACGTGGGCCAAAGTCGTTGGCGTGACTCGCCCGGGGTGAGCCTCGGCGTGTCAACACGAACTACGGTTCTGTTCACAAGTAGGTGAACGGAGCAAGTATGGCTGACCAAGCCAATTCACATTCCACGGCTATTCAGGGCGTTGATGTCGACAAAGTTTCGGCGTGGCTCACTGCAAACATTGATGGCGCGCAGGTGCCATTCACTTTTTCGTTGATCGCTGGTGGGCGTTCAAACCTCACGTACAAGGTGACCGATGCGAACAATGTTGGCTATGTCTTGCGTCGCCCACCGCTTGGTCATGTGTTGGCGACCGCACACGATATGGCGCGTGAACATCGCATCATTGCTGCTGTCGGTCAGACCGGTGTGCCAGTGCCCAAAACATTGGGTGTATGCACTGATGAAAGTGTGAACGGTGCGCCGTTTTATGTGATGGCATTCGTTGAAGGTGAAGTTTTAGATAGTGCCGAGAAAGCCGCCAAGCTTGACCCGTCATTACGCATCGGTGCATCAATGAATTTGATTGATGTCTTGGCCGAACTGCATGCTGTTGATGTTGATGTAGTTGGGCTAGGCGACCTTGCCAAGCGCGAGGGCTACATTGAGCGACAGATCAAACGTTGGAGTACTCAGTGGGAAAACTCGAAGACTCGTGAGTTGCCTGAGATTGATGAACTAGTTCGTTTGTTGTCAAGCAAAGTTCCGCAACAGCAAGGCGTTGTGATTGCTCATGGAGATTTCCGTTTTGGGAATGTGTTGACCAATGTTCAAAATGGTCGTATTGCTGCAGTGCTCGATTGGGAACTGTGCACGCTGGGTGATCCGTTGGCCGATCTTGGTTACATCGGTGTGTATTGGAGCGATGGCCCGTCATCGGCGTTGCGCGCTAATGACCCGACGCCCGCTGGTGGTTTTGCGAAGTATCAAGATCTCGTTGATCGCTATGCGAAATCAACTGGCCGCGATGTGAGTGGTGTTGATTACTACGTGGCCTTTTCGTGTTGGCGCCTCGCAGTGATTAGTGAAGGTGTGTACGCGCGCTACTTGCATGGTGCAATGGGTAAGCAAGAAGGAATTGACATGAATGCCATGCGCGCTGGTGTTGATGGTTTAACGATGCGCGCGCTCGAATCAATTAGAAGACTTTTGTGAACGGAGACTGTTATGAGCACAAATGTATTAACTGGCTGGGAAAAGGGAACTTTCACCGCTGCGTCAATTACGCACGATACGTATCGTCGCGGAACCGGGCCCGGCATCATCGTGGTGCACGAAATTCCGGGCATCACGCCGGCTGTGACACGCTTTGCGAACGATCTTGTTGATGCGGGTTTCACAGTCATCATGCCTGTTCTTGTCGGGACACCTGGCAAGGCCCCGAGCGGTAGTTACATGGCTTCGTCGATGGCCAAGGTGTGTATCTCTAAAGAGTTCACCAATATGGCGCTCAATCAAACGTCACCAGTGATTGCTTGGTTGCGTGCACTTGGTCGTCAATTGAATAATGAGTTGGTCGAAAAGGGAATCAGCAGCAAGGGCATTGGTGCGCTTGGCATGTGCTTCAGTGGCGGTTTTGCTCTGGGCATGATGGTTGATGATCACATGGTTGCGCCGGTGCTGAGCCAGCCATCAATGCCGTTCAACGTGACCAAAAGTCGCGCCGGAGATTTGAATTTGTCGCCCGATGATCAGATTGCAGTTGTCCGTCGTGCCGAAGAAGGTTGTCAGGTTCTTGGATTGCGATTCACTGGCGACAAGTTGGTGGGGGATCGGTTTGAGTCATTGCGCAAGTTGATCGGTGATGCATTTATTGCGATTGAGTTGCCTTCGCAGAGCAAGAAGGATCACTCGGTGCTGACTGAACAACGCGACGAGCCAAGTGTTCAACGCGTCATTGAGTTCTTCAACGAAAAACTGAAGTAATTTTGTGATTCTGGTGTGGATTTGTTGCGCTATACGCAACAAATCCACACCAGAATCACGAGTATTAGTACGTCAGTGTGAAGCGCGGGTGCTCCCACGAGGTAAGTGCATCTATCGGCGAGCCAGCTGATTCAAGTAAGTGGCGCGCCAATAAACCTTTCGCGGCTTTAGCGTCGTGACCCGCAACTTTTCCTGACTTCTCCACAAACGTCACCGAACTCAAACTTGCGTATGCATCAGGTGTCGGGGTCCATGCCGCGCGATGTTCGTTGGGCAACAGATCAATCACGTGATGTCCGGCCAGTCGCGCGTTCAAGGCTTTCGACAACGGCTCGCGCCACCAGGTTGACAACTTTCCGATCGGCGCAAACGACGCACCCATTTTTAATTTGTAATCGGGTATCTGATCGTCGAAGCCAACGAGGCCAAGTAGGCCCGACAGCACGATGATTGATTCGGCCGCTCGGGCATGAACCTTGGCGCTCATGGTCGATGGCGACATGTGGTCCCACACAACGCCGGTGTAGCGCTCATGGGCCGCCATGGTAGGGGCGCCAATGATTGAAGAGTTGATCTCTTGGGCGTGGGCCAAATGTTTGCCGCCAACTCCAAGCAACTTGGCGTCGCCTCCACCAAGTTCTTCGAGGGCAACCGCAATTTGTGAGCGATGTTTACCAAGTGTTTTCCCAAAATCACCCGAAGTCGCCTTCCATTTGGGTGCCGACCCGCCGTCGGCCTTGCCCTCCGATGGAGGGAGCAAAATCACAAGGGGAAATGACTTTCGGCTCACGGTACAAATTCAACTCTATGGAGACAGCGAGTATCGTGATCCTCATGCGCATTCATGTCGACGCCGAGAAATGTCAAGGTCATAACCGCTGCTACGCGTTAGCACCCGAACTGTTTGATGTTGATGATTACGGCAATGCCGTTGTTATCGGCGACGGATCAGTGCCGGCCGAACTCGAAGACAAGGCTCGCTTGGCTCTGGCGAATTGCCCCGAATTCGCCATCACGATTTCCGAATGATTGTCTGGCCCCCTCATGACAACAACTGAACCGTCTTCAACCGAAAACTTAAACGAAGATTTCACGCCCGTCACCGATTGGGCCACCGACTTCGATCACGCCGATCCGCAATACAACCGCAACGCGCATGCCATTTGGGCCGAGCTTCGTGGCACGTGTCCCGTTGCTCACTCCGATCGTTACGGCGGAACCTGGTTGCCCACAACATACGAGTATGTTCGCGAGATCGCGTACGACACCGAAAACTTTACGAGTCGTGCGGTCATCGTTGAGAAAATGATTCCACCGGATCCCGCACCTATTGGTGGAGCACCGCCGATCACCAGCGACCCGCCGTTTCATATTGAAGCTCGCAAACTTTTGTTGCCACCATTCGCTCCGAAAAAGATCGAGTTATGGGAACCCGAAGTCCGAACCTTGTGTCGTGGTCTTCTTGACTCGATGATGGCCGATGTTGCAGCAGGCAAAACAATCGATGCTGCGGCCGATTACGCCAAGCGCATTCCGGTCAACGTGATTTCACGCATGCTTGGATTCCCGATGAGCGACGAAGACTTGTTCCTCGAGTTTGTTCATGACGTTCTTGAAGGCATTGATGACGCACCAGAAGTTCGGTTCGTCAAGATTGAGCGTTTGATTCAGTACATCGTTTCGCAAATTGAAGATCACGTCGAGAATCCGCGCGATGACCTCACGTCGTATCTGATGGGCGTTGAGTTGTTCGGTGAGAAGTTGTCTGTCGAACACATCGGTGGCTCAATCATCTTGTTGTTGATCGCTGGTATTGACACCACGTGGAGCGCAATCGGTTCGAGCTTGTGGCATCTTGCCAATAACCCCGATGACTTAGCTCGTTTGGTTGCTGATCGTTCACTCATTCCAACTGCGGTTGAAGAGTTCTTGCGCGTGTACGCACCAGTCACCATGGCTCGCCTTGTTGCCAAAGATCACGACTTCCACGGTTGCCCGATGAAGGTTGATGATTGGGTGTTGTTGCCATTCCCAGCCGCCAACCTTGACCCCGAGGTTTTCCCAGATGCCGACAAGGTGTTGATTGATCGCGCTGAAAATCGTCACTCCGCATTTGGTCTCGGTATTCACCGTTGCCTCGGTTCAAACTTGGCTCGTCTTGAGTTGACAATTGCGATTGAAGAATTCATCGATCGCTTCCCGTCGTTCACTCTTGGTGGTACCGAAGATGATGTGACGTGGAGTGTCGGCCAGATTCGCGGACCTCGCGAACTGCCAGTACAAGTGTTGGCGAAGTAAGTAGTACCGAGCCGTCATCCGAGTGCAACAACTGTGACGCTCACCGAACCAGGACAACGTTGGGCCGAACAACTTTTAGCGTGGGCAATTCCCGACGAAATTGTTGCGCAAGCTGAAGTGCCACCGTGGTCGCATGACCCAAAAACTTTTGCTGTCGACGAAACTCTTGACCCCACGAACCCCATCTTTGAGTTAGCGCGCGAGCTTCTACCGTTAGAAGGCGGAACCGTGATGGATGTGGGTTGTGGTGGTGGCCGTTCGTCATTGCCATTAGTTCCGCGTGCAACTCGCATTGTTGGTGTTGATGAAAACCCGGCGATGTTGGCGCGTTTTGGTCAAGCCGCTGATGAAGCGGGTGTTGAATTCACCGAGATTCAGGGACGTTTCCCTGATGTGATCATTGAGGCCGAACTTGCTGGTCGACCTATTGCGCCGTGCGACGTGGTGGTGTGTCATCACGTGTTTTTCAATGTCGCCGATCTTGAACCATTTGTTGTGGCATTAACTGCAATGGCCAGGCTCGGTGTTGTTGTCGTGATGCCAAAGAAGCATCCACTGTCGGCATGGAATGAAGGCTGGAAACACTTTTGGGATATTGATCGCCCTTTAGGCCCCACATCTGATGACGCAATCAAGTTGATTGAGGGACTCGGACTCGAACCCGAAGTATTTGAAGTTGAGCGCCCACCAATGTCGCGTCATGCTGAAGATCCAGCTTCGCTTGTCGTCTCGGCGCGACGACGATTGTGTTTACCCGCAAGTCGTGATGCTGAAATTGAAGAGTGGTTACGCGACCACCCGCCGGCATTTATGAGTGATGTGGTTGTACTGCGGTGGCCCGGAGGTCTTTCGTAGAACCGTGACGCTGGCCTTCGTAGATGCCGTGCTTCGGTGAAATGGCGTACGCGACAATGCACACGATTCCAGCAGGCACAGCCATGCCGGCTCCGAACAATTCAATCGCTAATACCGCACACGCGATTGGTGCATTGGCTGCGGCACCAAAGACGGCCGCAAGACAGGCAGCGGCGGCGAGTGTGGGGGAGAGATGAAGTGGGCCGGACAACGCCGAACCAAGAGTTGCACCAACGACGAATAGTGGTGTGACTTCGCCTCCGGGGATAGCGCAACCAAGTGCGATCGCGGTGAAGAGAATCTTCAATACCGGGTCCCACCAACTGGCGGCAATCCCTTCAAGAGCCTGATCAACTAACGGCAGTGAAAGGCCTAGGTAATCACGACCGAAAATCAGCATCAATGCGAGAGTGGCAACAGCACCAATGATGGGTCGGGCTGGAACCCACGAGACTAAATCGCGCATTGCTTTCTTGACTCCGTGCAAAACGCCGATAAACACCCGCGCTGCAAGTCCGGCGGCGATACCGACAACCACTAATCGCAAGGCAATAGACCAATCAATATTGACCGGAATCTCTACGATCGGCGTATGGCGACCAAGCGATTCAACAATGAAGTCGGCAGTGATTGACGCCGCAAGTGCCGGAGCCAAACCTTCATATCGCAAGCGACCTGTTTGTTGAACTTCAAGACCAAAGATCGCGCCCGCAAATGGCACGCCGAACGCGCCACCAAAAGCACCAGCCATTGCTGCGATCAACATCAATCGCATATCAGATGGCTTCAGTCGAAATGGTTTGGCTAACAGACTTGTCACTGAACCACTGATTTGTAATGCGGCACCCTCACGGCCAACCGATGCGCCAGTGAGTTGGGCGATGAATGTGGCACCGAAAATCATGGGCGCCATGCGATAGGGAATCTTGGGGGTGTGATCGGGTGCAGCGAGATCAACGGGCGGAAGTGATTGCTCAACGACAAGTGACGTGCCGCGGTTAGCGGGCCCGCCGACATAGTGATACGTCGCACCCAAAATGAAAGCCGCGAGGGGAAGAAGCCACACAAGCCAACCGTGATCAAGGCGAAGCTCGGTCGCTCGGTCGAGAGCTTCAAATAATGCCCACGAAGTCACACCCGACGCCGCGCCGACGATCGTCGCGGCAATTGTGACGGCCAAGAGGTGAGTGGCAACGCGGGATTTATCTAAAAACACATCCTCACGCTAGTAGTCATTTGGTCTGATGACTGTTTCTCACCATTCTCTTACTCTTCACGAGGCAGACTTCTCACATGACACATGCACCCCAGGTCGACCGGGTCCTCGTTGCTGATGACGACAAGTCAATTCGCGAATCACTCGTGCGCGCCCTCAGCCTTGAGGGCTACACCGTGACGTCAGCAAGTGATGGCGCTAAGGCTTTAGAAATGATTCAAGCCGAACGCCCCGATGTCGTGGTACTTGACCTCATGATGCCAGTTATCGATGGCATCACGGTCTGTCGCGTTTTGCGTGCCGAAAAAAATCGTTTGCCTGTCTTGATGTTGACTGCGCGAACTGAAACCAGCGATCGCGTCATGGGACTTGACGCTGGGGCTGATGATTATCTACCCAAGCCATTTGCACTTGAAGAACTACTAGCTCGGCTGCGTGCCTTGCTGCGTCGTAATCGTCCGCTTGATGAATCAACCGAGAACGACACGTTGAGTCTTGATACTTTGCGCATTGACGTTGCGGCTCGACGAGTTTTCCGTGGAGAGATCGAACTGGAGATGTCAAAGACCGAATTTGATTTGCTCGAACTACTCGTTCGCAACAGCGGAATCGTTTTGGATCATTCAATGATCTATGACCGAATTTGGGGCTACGACTTTGGACCCGAGTCGAAGAACTTGGCGGTCTACATCGGCTACATCCGCCGCAAGGTTGATATTGAAGGTGAAAAGCGACTGATTCATACAGTGCGTGGAGTCGGCTACACCGCCAGGATTTCGCAGTCATGAGTTTGCGCTGGAAGTTGATGTTGTTGCTCGTCGTCATTGTTGGCGGAGTCACCACATCGGTCGGGATCATTTCGTATCAGTCAACTCAAGACCGCATGATGACCGAGATTGATAATTCACTCGGCACCGCGACAAATGTTCTTTTGAATCGCCGTGACTCAGATCGCCCCGGTCGACAAAACAATGGCGGAATGATTGTGATTCCTGATCGCCCTCTGGGTATTGAGCAATACGTGGTGCAATTGACTGATCGCAACGGAAACATTCTTGCCGCGACAACTGGGATTTCTCTTCCCCCAATGCAGCTGAGCATTGATAATCAAGGAATTGAGAGGCCAGTCATCGCAACACTGACCGGCGCGGATGGCATTCAATATCGTGTACGAGCCGAAGGTTTTTCGGTAGGGATCGTGCAGCTAGGACGCGATCTGAGTGAGGTCAAGAATGTATTGACTGATCTGCGCTCTCGAACAGTTTTGACTGGAGTGATTGTTGCATTGCTTTCGGCAATTCTTGGTTGGGTGATTGCGGCGAGCATGACATCACGTTTGCGCAAATTGTCAAGTGCAGCAGAACATGTGGCAACTACTGGACAGTTTGATGTTGACACTCCGTCTTCGGGCCGAGATGAAACAGCAAGACTCGCTCGATCATTTAAAGAAATGCTCGAAGCACTGGCACGTTCAAAAGAGCAACAAAAGCGCCTTGTTCAAGATGCTGGCCACGAACTTCGCACGCCGCTCACCAGTATGCGTACCAATCTTGATGTGATGCGCCGTCATCCCAATATGGACCAATCAATGCGCGAACAAATCATGATTGATCTTGAACGTGATGCCGGTGACATGGCGGCATTGGTCGAAGAAGTAGTTGCCATTGCTGCAGAGCGACACACCGATGAACTTCCACAGCCGATTGAAATGAAGAGTGTCGCGCAATCAATTGCCGAACGCGCATCGCGACGTAGTGGACGAGACGTTGTAGTGAATGCGGATGAATCAATTGTGATTGCGAACCATCACATGTTTGATCGAGCAGTTTCTAATCTCATCGACAATGCGTTGAAGTTTGATACGAGTGCGCAAGTAATTGAAGTAACAATTGAAAATGGTTCATTGACGGTGAGCGATCGCGGTATCGGAATTCCTGAAGATGAAGTGCAACTCATCTTCGAACGCTTCCATCGGTCTGCTGCGTCGCGTTCGATGCCTGGTTCGGGTCTTGGATTATCAATCGTTGCTGATTTTGCTCAGGCTCATGATGGCTCGGTCTTTGCCCGTAACCGCGTTGGTGGAGGAGCCGAAATCGGATTCTCCCTGCCCACAGCCCATAAACCAGGTGGGGACACCTAATTTCGGCCCGCTTTGGGTTCTTACCCAGTCCCAAAAACTCTCACCTTGTTCTCACATTGGTTGGGTTTACTTCTCACCTAAGAGTTGCAATCTGTACTCATACCGATCGGAAGCCCCCCGACGATCGGTTGATAACAAAAAGCAAACACTCAACCAAACTCAACTCAAAGGAACAGAACAATCATGGAAACAAATGACACAAAACCAAAGACCAAGAAATTTGCAGTCATCGGAATCACCGCTGGCTTGTTGCTCGGAGCCGGCAGCGGCGTCTTGATGAATCTCCCCGGTGGAGCAAGCGCCAAGTCGACAACACCACAAGCAATCTCGGCCAACGACAACAGCACCGACACTTCAACCCCGGCCGCTCGTGAAGCCAAGCTTCGTGAAACCTTGCAGACCCTCGTTGCTGCCGGAACTATCGATGCTTCCGACGTTGATTCCATCGTGACCGCACTTCAGACCAAGCCAACAACTCCTCCGGTTGCAGATGCCACTGGTGCTCGGCCCGACAAGGCCACAATGTTGAAGGCTCGTCTTCAGACATTGGTTGACGATGGCACCTTGACCTCAAGCCAGCTTGACGCCGTTGTTGCCGCGCTTGAAGCTGCTCGCCCCATGGGTGGCGGTCATGAAGGTCGCGGTCATGGTGGTCAGAATCATGGCGGTGCTCGTGGCGAAAAGCGCCAAGAGAGGCTGACCACTGCTGCCGAGGCAATTGGCATCACTGCTGAAGAGCTCAAGACCGCAATCGAGGGTGGCCAGACCATCGCTCAGGTCGCTGAAGCCAACGGCAAATCAGTGCAGTCAGTGATTGACGCTTTGGTCGCTCAGGCTTCGGCCGATCTGACCCAGCGCATCACCGACATGGTGAACGGTGTGAAGCCAGCGGCTCCGGCTGAGGCTGCAGGTGCAACTGCTGGAGCCTGATTCGAACTAGCTCGTTCACAAACTCATAAATTTCCGCCCGCAATACCTGATCTGGTGGTGGGCAGTGACCAAAGTGGTCGCTGCTCACCACCAGATTTTGTTTTTGAATCGCCCTATCCCTAGAACACCCGTTCTCTAGGATGGCTTCTTCATGAGTGACAACGGCGGCCTTTTCAACGATGACGACCTGTTCGGGTCTGCCGAACCAGTGGTTCGCGAAACGCGCCAGCTCGAGTCCGAAAGTGTCCCATACGCAGCGCGCTATTCGAACTCACGTATCAAGCCGATTTCGTTAGATGGTCTCAACCCCATGCAACGCGAGGCCGCCGAACATGTTGACGGCCCACTCTTGGTTGTCGCTGGTGCCGGCAGTGGCAAGACCCGAGTCTTGACGCACCGCATTGCTCATCTCATTTCAAATCATGGCGTCAGTCCCATGAATATCTTGGCGATTACCTTCACCAATAAAGCGGCCGGCGAAATGAAGCATCGCGTCGAATCGTTGATTGGACCAGTCGCAAAATCAATGTGGGTGTCGACATTCCACTCGGCCTGCGTGCGAATTCTGCGAGTCCATGCCGAACGCATTGGTTACCCCAAAACATTCAGTATTTACGATCAAGCCGACGCGCAACGTCTCACTGGTTATGTCATTCGAGATATGGGTCTCGATGTCAAGCGCTTCACGCCCCGAGCCGTACATGCAGTGATTTCGAACTGGAAGAACGAATTAGTGTCGCCCACACAAGCGGCTGAACGAGCAGCACACATTTTTGACCGCAAACACTCCGAGATTTATCGCGAATATCAAGAGCGATTACTCAAAGCCGGAGCAATGGACTTTGACGACCTGTTGGTCAATGTGGTGCGTTTGTTCCGCATGCATACCGATGTTTTGGCGTCGTACCAAGATCGTTTCAAGTACATCTTGGTCGACGAATATCAAGACACAAACATCGCGCAAAACGAGATTGTGCTCAGCTTGGCGGCCCGTCATCACAATGTGTGCGTGGTGGGAGACACTGATCAGTCGATTTATGCATTCCGCGGTGCGGACTTCCGCAATATCGGGCAGTTTGAAGATGCCTTTGATGAAGTGAGTGTGGTTGTTCTTGAACAGAACTATCGCAGCACCCAAAACATTCTTGATGCAGCCAACGCAGTCATTGCACAAAACTTTGGTCGTAAGCCAAAAGAACTCTGGACCGAAACTGGTCCAGGCGATCCCATCGTTCGTTTCCATGCCGATGACGAAGGTGACGAGGCTGCGTTCGTGGCTCGCACCATGCAAACTTTGCGTACTGGTGGTCGCAAGTGGGGAGACATGGCGGTGTTCTACCGCACCAACCCGCAGAGTCGCGTCGTTGAAGAAATCTTTATGCGTTTCGGTGTTCCGTACAAAGTGGTGGGCGGAACTCGTTTCTACGACCGTCGCGAAATCAAAGATGCGGTTGCGTATTTGCGGGTTGTCACCAATCCGCTTGATGAAGTGAGCGTGAAGCGCGTTCTCAACATGCCCAAACGCGGTATCGGTGATACGAGCATCAGCCGCCTAGATCTTTTCGCACGCGAGGAAAACATCAGTTTCTTTGAGGCGTTGCGCCGTGCCGGCGACGCCGGAGTGTCTGGGGCCGCTCGTCGAGGAATTGAATCTTTTATTGCGGTGATTGACGAAGTTGCAGGACAAGAAGAGCAGACGCCGGGCGCGCTTTTTGAAGCTGTGCTCGAGAAGTCTGGTTACTTGGCCGAATTTGATAATGAAAATTCGGTTGAAGATGCTGGTCGGCTCGAAAACCTGGGCGAATTGGTGTCATCAGCAAAAGAGTTCGCCCAAGTTGATGAATTCTTAGAACAAGTGTCGCTTGTTGCCGATGCCGATGATTTATCAGATGATGACAAGGTCATCATGATGACGATGCATGCGGCAAAGGGTCTCGAGTATCCAGTCGTTTTCATTGTGGGTGTCGAAGAAGGCTTGTTCCCACATAGTCGTGCGCTTGTTGACGCCAACGAACTTGAAGAAGAGCGCCGCTTGGCTTATGTGGGCATTACCCGAGCGCAAGAGCGCTTGTTCTTAACTCATGCGTGGAGCCGCCAACAATTCGGAACCACGCAATACAACCCACCGTCACGTTTCTTGGAAGAGATTCCTGAAGAACTCATTGAGCATCAGGGCAATGTGCAAAATCGGCCTAAGGCGCGCACTACTCGTGACGACGATTGGGTCGGCC